>Ga0247720_100012_pt1 | contig 129720 bp, 131 predicted proteins | sample MSEWel2015_12_15_FD_189078 | JGI IMG/M metagenome (GOLD analysis project Ga0247720, IMG submission 189078) | Subsurface sediment microbial communities from gas well in West Virginia, United States - MSEEL Well Study Marcellus 3H_2015_12_15 | ecosystem: Environmental > Terrestrial > Deep... | reverse complement strand
ATAGTTTGAATACTGGCGTAAAGTGAAATAGGATTCTCATACTCTCCTGGTATTAACTTTAGATGCAGATTGTTCAATTTGCGACCATGGAATTATTTTGGGATGAATTAATGTGAGGATCTACAGTTCAAGGCCCGCTTCAGTCTGGAACAGATGGTGGCCGAATCCGCTGCCATGCAGGCGGTAGTGGAAGAAGCGCGCAAATTTGCGGCGGTAGATTCCACGATATTGATTATTGGAGAGACAGGTACGGGCAAAGAGATGGTAGCCCAAGGTATACACAACGCCAGCAGTCGGCGAGAAGGATCTTTTGTGGCCGTAAACTGTGCCTCTATTCCCGAGTCGCTTCTGGAGAGCGAGCTCTTCGGTTATGCCCCGGGCGCTTTCACTGGGGCCAGGCGGGAAGGCAAGATGGGTCTCTTCGAGTTGGCCCACGGGGGTACTATTTTTCTTGACGAAATAGGAGAGGCTACTCCAGGAATACAGGCTAAACTTTTGCGGGTGCTACAGGAGCGCCAGATAATGCGCGTCGGGGATGACAAAATGATCCCCATAGATGTTCGGGTCATCGCAGCCACCAACAAGGATTTAAGGAAGCTAGTAAAGGCCGGTAAGTTTCGGGAAGATCTGTATTACCGCCTGAGCGTACTCACTCTTAATATTCCGCCTTTGCGGGAGAGACAGGAGGATATTGGGCCTCTAATAGACTATTTTTGGGCTCGTGCCTGCGCCCGGCTGGGCAAAAAGGTAGTGCTGCCGCAGGAGGTTTTGGTCGCTTTATTAAAGTATAAGTGGCCAGGGAATGTACGGGAACTGGAGAACGTGGTGTACCGCCTGGTGCTTTCCGGAGAGGCAAGTCTCAGCCAACTTGAACGGTGGGGGCTCCTTGACAAAAGAACCTTAGCCCCAGTAATAGGCTCGCAGACTTCTACTGCCGAGGCATCGAGGAAAAGCTGCATCGAGTTGCGGGGTACGCTAAAGGAGATGGAAGAGGCTATAATAAAAACGGTACTGGAAGAGGAAGGGTACAACCAGGCTCGGGCGGCCCGGAGGCTGGGTATAGACCGTTCCACCCTGTGGCGAAAGATAAATAAGGTGTGGCGAAAAACATGTAAGTGTTAGTATGCCATTATCGACAACCTACTTGAAGGGGTTAGAGAGTTTGGCAACAGCTCATCTATAGCTCCCACTACGCGGGGAGCTTTTTAATTTAGTATTTACAAAAACCATGTTAGCTACCACTTGATATAGATAGAGAGGGGAGCGGAGTGAAAGCGGAGATGACCCCTGAAATCTAGCGAAATAGATTTAGCGAAAAGATGTGGTGCAAGGGGGAGAGGTAAGCGTAAAATAACCCCCACCTTGCATCTAAGGCGGGGGCTGAAACAAGCTTAATTATTCATCCGGTAAATAGGAGGCAGAGTTTCCGCCCACGGCAGGAGTTGATCCAGGGCGTTTTTATCCTGGAGGTCCAGGTTGGGAAGTTTTTCGAAGAGGTAAATGAGGTATTGAAAGGGATTTAACCCGTTTTCTTTTGCTGTTTCTATAATACTGTAGGTAATAGCACTGGCTTTAGCGCCCCGTGGAGTATTTGCAAACAACCAGTTCTTGCGGCCGATGACGAATGGCTTGATTGAGCGCTCGCTGCGGTTGTTGTCGAGTTCCAGACGCCCGTCTTGCAAGAAGGCTACGAGTTTATCCCACTGGGCCAGGCAATAGTAAATGGCCTGGCCAGGTGTTTACCGGCCAATCACTGTTCCATCTGTTTCTTCAACACGGCGATCTCATCCGGAGTAAGCCCCGTAGCTTTAACAATGGTCTCTATATCGACGTTGAGCAGTAGCAGGTTCCGGGCTACTTCTCGTTTGCCCTCCAATTTTCCTTCCAATTTTCCTTCCAATTTCCCCTTCAGTTCGCCTTCTTTTAAGCCTTTTAACAAAGCCTGCTGTTGCATCTCTTCCAGGGTTAATTCCAAGTTATAAATCATCCGTTCCACCTCCCAGGGATTGCTTGCGTCCAGGATACCGTCGATTTTTGCGCTATAATCTCCAGGCATTCTGGGTTTGACAACATTCTTCAGCCACGTCGTGAAATGGCGGAACTCATCAGGCGTGAGCCGCCTTAAGACCCTCGCCAGTTTCTGCAACCGTCCAACCAGCTCTTCCGGGCGCATCTTCTGGTCCAAAAGAAATATGCCGGCAATCAGGTTTGCCGCTCTGATTAGCTCTTCTTCGCTGTAACGGTTGACGTCAAACAGCAGGTAGCGGAAGTCCAGAAGATGCCCGCTGAAATCCTGGAGGACGTAGGACTTGTTCACCAGAATGAGGTCGTCGGCGTCAATGGCCTCCACCCATTTTTCCCGGACGAAGGTTTTCAACAGTTCCAGGAAAACTCTCTTGTCGGAAAGGAGCTGCCGGTAACCCTTGTCGTGGGGATGGTGGGAAAGCGGGGGCTGCCCTTCGTTTTCCGGCAAGGGATCACCTTCTTCTGGATTTTATTCTATTATATCATACGTGTTCACCGCGAAAGAAGGGAGACCCCTCTATCATTCCAACGTGCGCGCGGCATTCAAAAGGCTGGCGGTGAAAGCTGGAGTGGCAGTCATTCGACTACATGATCTTCGCCATACCCATGCCACTTTCCTGCTTAGGAAAGGCGTCCACTCCAAAATCGTGGCTGAAAGATTGGGCATTCCAGCGTTAAGATAACTCTAGACACATATTCTCACGTCCTGCCGGATACCCAATCTGAAGCCGTAAAAAGCAATAGAAAGCATTTTCGAAGATAGATTTGTAAATGTTTGCAACCCCTAAAGCCTAATCCTTAGTAACGTTGAAAATCAAGGATTTCAAGGGTATATACAAATATATTGTATACTTGCGTAAGAAATATTGCACCGCCCGGCTCGTGTTTATATAATAAGGCAAGGCGGTTGAATAAAAAGACAAGCACCGCTCTGGTTATTACACCAGAGCTTTTCTATAGCCGCAAGGACCACCCATAGTGGTCGTAAACGCCGCCGGCCAAGAGATAAATATGTTTAGGGAGCCTAGCTTCCCAATACGGAGGAGAGCCGTTTTGAGCCAGCTAAAGATTACCGACACCACCCTGCGTGACGGTCACCAGAGCCTCTGGGCCACGCGCATGACCACGGCCGACATGCTGCCCATCATTGAAAAAATTGACAGCGTCGGTTACCATTCCCTGGAGGTCTGGGGCGGCGCCACCTTTGATGTCTGCATGCGCTTCCTGGACGAAGACCCCTGGGAACGCCTGCGGACCCTGAAAAAATATGCCCGGAAAACACCCCTGCAGATGCTTCTCAGGGCCCAATCCCTGGTAGGTTACCAGCTCTACCCCGACGATGTGGTGCGGGCCTTTATCGCCAGGGCGGTGGCCAACGGCATTGATATTATCCGTATTTTCGATGCCCTGAATGATCTGCGCAACATGGAAGTTCCTATTGAAGCCGCCAAAAAGGAAGGCGCCCACGTCCAGGGTACGGTGGTCTACACCATCAGCCCGGTCCATACTACCGAGCACTACTTGCAGACGGCCCTGGAACTGGAGAGCATGGGCGTGGATTCCATCTGCATCAAGGATATGGCCGGCCTCCTGGCCCCCTTCGAGGCCTATGAACTGGTAAAGCTCTTTAAAGAAAAGCTCCACATCCCCGTCCAGCTCCACAGCCACTATATCGGCGGCCTGGCCGTAGGTGCCTACCTGGAGGCCGCCCGGGCGGGGGTGGATGTAGTTGATACGGCCTCGGTCCCCCTGGCCTTCGGCGCTTCCCAGCCACCGGTCGAGACGGTGGTGCGGGCGCTGGCCGGGACGCCCTACGATACCGGGCTGGACTTGAACCTCCTCTTCGAGATCGCCCGTTATTTCGACGACCTGCGCCGGGAGCTGGGTTATGAGCGCGGCGTGACCCGCATCACCGATATGTGGGTCTTCCAGCACCAGGTCCCCGGCGGCATGATTTCCAACCTGGTAAGCCAGTTAAAGGAGCAAAAGGCGGCCGACCGCATCAACGAAGTCCTGGCCGAAATCCCGCGGGTACGGGCCGACCTGGGTTACCCGCCCCTGGTAACGCCCACCAGCCAGATTGTCGGCACCCAGGCGGTGCTTAACGTCCTGCTGGGCCAGCGTTACAAGATTGTACCCGGCGAAGTCAAAAACTACGTCCGCGGCCTCTACGGCCGGCCGCCGGTCCCTATAAGTGAAGAAATTCGCCGGTTGATCATCGGGGATGAAGAGCCCATTCAGGGGCGGCCGGCGGATGTCCTGCCGCCGCGCCTGGAAGAAGCCCGGCAGGAAATCGGCGATCTGGCCCAGAGTGAAGAAGATGTCATCAGCTACGCGTTGTTTCCCCAGGTGGCCCGGAAATTTTTTGAGGATCGCCGTGCCGGGCGGTTGCAGCCGGGCCGTCGCACTTTAAAACCCCAGGCCGGGGGTAAGGCCGAGGCAGGAGGTACAAAGAGAATGGATCTCAAGGACATCACCCAGCTCATTAAAGCCTTAGAAGAAACAGGTATTACCGAACTTAACCTGGAAAGCGAAGGGGTCAAAATCATGATCCGCCGTGGCAGTGACCGGGGGGGGAGCACCGGCCCGGCCCCTGTAGTCCAGGTAACCCCGAACGATGAGCCTCGTGCCCGGGTGGACATACCGCCAGTCCAGCCAGCCGAGGATATTATCGAAGTCCGGGCACCCATGGTAGGTACTTTTTACCGGGCGCCGGCCCCGGACGCGCCGCCTTTCGTTGAAGTCGGTACGAGGGTTAAACCGGGGCAGACCCTGTGTATAATAGAAGCTATGAAGCTGATGAACGAGTTGACGGCCGAAACCGCCGGCCAGGTTGTCAAGATCCTGGCCGAGAACGGCCAGCCGGTGGAATACGGCCAGGTGCTGTTCCATTTAAAGAAAGAGTAGAAGCTAATATGCTGAAATACTAAGGTATATACTTACTGGGCGGCATAGAAACATAAACTGCCGCTAAGAAGTATGCTTTTTTCGGAGGATAGGAGATGTTTAAACGAGTTCTCATTGCCAATCGCGGCGAGATTGCGGTGCGGATTATCCGCGCCTGCCGTGAAATGGATATCGAAACAGTAGCCGTCTATTCTGAGGCCGATCGGGGAGCCCTGCATACCAGGCTGGCTGACAAAGCCGTCTGTATCGGGCCGGCGCCGGCCAACCGCAGTTACCTGCATATTCCCAGCATTATTGCTGCTGCCCAGATGAGCGGTGCTGATGCCATTCATCCTGGTTATGGCTTTCTGGCAGAAAACCCCTATTTTGCCGAGATGTGCGCCACGGCAGGGATCACCTTTATCGGCCCTTCACCGCGTTCCATGCAGCTTATGGGCGCCAAGGCCACGGCCCGGGCCACCATGATTGCTGCCGGGGTGCCGGTAGTACCAGGTTCAGAAGGGGTTGTCAAGGATCTGGATGCCGCCCTGGCTATAGCCAAAGAAATTGGTTACCCTGTTTTAATTAAAGCGTCAGCCGGCGGCGGTGGCCGCGGCATGCGGGTGGCCCAGGGCCCCCGGGAGTTGCGCCAGGCCATCCAGACCGCCCAGCGGGAAGCCGAAGCTGCTTTCGGCGATTCCCAGGTTTACCTGGAGAAATATATTGAAGAACCCCGTCATATCGAATTCCAAATATTAGGTGATACCGAGGGGAACCTCATTCACCTTGGGGAGCGCGACTGTTCCCTGCAGCGGCGCAATCAGAAGATCCTGGAAGAAGCCCCTTCGGTAGCCCTGACACCGGAACTGCGGCGGGAAATGGGAGAAGTCGCCTTAAAGGCCGCCAGGGCCGTCGATTATTACAGCACCGGTACGGTAGAATTCCTGCTGGATAAGCATGGCCGCTATTATTTTATTGAAATGAATACCCGCATTCAGGTGGAACACCCGGTGACCGAGGCGGTTACCGGGATCGACCTGGTCCAGGAACAGATCAGGATAGCAGCAGGGGAACCTTTAAGCATCCGCCAGGAGGATGTCCAGATCCGGGGGCATGCCATTGAGTGCCGGATTAATGCCGAAGATCCCAACCATAATTTCCGGCCGGCCCCGGGGCGCATTGAGCGTTACCATGTACCGGGAGGCTTTGGCATCCGGGTGGACAGCGCTGTGTACAGTGGTTACTTTATTCCCCCTTTTTATGATTCTTTGATTGCCAAGGTCATTGCCTGGGCGCCGGACCGGGAAGGGGCCATCAACCGCATGGCTGGAGCTCTAAAAGAAATGGTAATTGAAGGGGTGCCGACAACTATTCCTTTCCACCAGCAGATTCTGGCCAACGCCTTTTTCCGGCGGGGCGAGATCTATACCAACTTTATCCAGCGCCGCTTGCTGGCGGGGTAAAGTTACTGGCGTTTCTACTTCGCCAGGGCTGCTGCGCCAGCCGGGTCAAACCATAAAAATCTGGCCGGCTTTGCTTCAGGGATAACGAGTAATTTTCGCCGTAAGCAGTTGTGATGGCTGCCGGCCTCTGGTATAATATAGAAAAAGGTGGAGGTGGATGCAGTGGATAATGCTTTAGAACAACAGGCCCGAACCGATCTCGGCACTATAAAAATTACCAACGAAGTGGTAGCCATCATCGCCGGCCTGGCCGCCACGGAAATCGAAGGAGTAGCCGGCATGAGCGGCGGCATTGCCGGCGGTATTGCCGAACTTTTAGGCCGGAAGAATCTAAGTAAGGGCGTTAAGGTAGAAGTAGGAGAAAAGGAAGCTGCGGTTGACTTGTACATAGTGGTTAACTTCGGCGTTCGTATTCCTGATGTAGCCATCCGGGTACAGGAGAATGTTAAAAGGGCTATTGAATCAATGACAGGCTTACGGGTGGTAGAAGTAAATGTTCACGTCCAGGGCGTAGTATTTCCCCAGGAAGAGAAAGAAGAAGAAACCACCCGGGTCCGGTAGGAGGGTAGTGACTTGTCAATGCTGGACCGGGCCATACTGGCCCTTTTTGCTTTACTGGTGGCGGCCCTTTCCCTGGTTACCATGGCGGTAATCGCCGGCTGGACAGTACCCCTGGACCTTTTTGAACTAAGCCTATTACGTACGGACTACCGCTTCATAGCCGGTCTGATAGCCGCCGTATTTTTCTTGCTGGCTTTGCGTTTCTTTCTGGCCAGTGTGCGCCCGGCAGCAGCGAAGGAAGAGCAGGCGGTTATTAAATCTACCGACCTTGGTACGGCCAGCATTGCCCTGCCGGCCCTGGAAAACCTGGTCAACAGGGCCGCCCGCCAGGTAAAAGGAGTACGAGAAGTGCGGCCCACCCTCAGAGTCCTCCCGGAAGGGCTGGCAGTGAAGCTCAATATTACCGTCAGCCCCGACCGCAATCTACCGGAATTAGCAGCAGCACTCCAGCAACAAGTCTATGAATATATTGTTGCTACAGCCGGCCTGGAAGTGCCGGAGGTCCAGGTGCGGGTGAACGGTATTTACCAGGAAGGCCTGCGCCGGGTAGAATAGGGGAGAAGAAGGCGTGGAAAATATTTTCGATTTGCTAGGCTATCTCTGGCGGGAACACCGAGGTAAGCTAATCGGCGTCACCCTGGGCCTTATTTTTGGGATTTTAACTGCCATCTGGGGCTTTGGGAAGGCCTTTTTCATCGGCCTTTGTGTAGCGCTGGGCTATGTTATCGGCCGTCGCCTTGATCAGGGCCGGGGATGGGAGGACCTCTGGCAACGTTTCTTTGGTCGTCGCTGGTAAGGGGGAATAGCGTACTTTGAGTAGACGAGCAGCCAGGACAAAAGCCCTGCAGGCTCTGTTTGCCATTGACCTGGGCCGTATGGCCCCGGAAAGGGCGGTGGAAGAAGTTTTAGCTGAAGAGCAACTTTCACCCCAGGCAGCAGCCTTTGTCCGGGAACTGGTAATGGGGACGGTCACAGCCCGGCAGGAACTTGACGCTATCATTAGCAAGTATGCCGTGGGCTGGCGCCTGGAACGCCTGGCGGCCGTCGACCGCAATATTCTCAGGATGGCTTTGTATGAAATGAAATATTACCCGGATACGCCGGTAAGCGTTATAATAAATGAAGCCATTGAACTGGCCAAAACCTTTAATAACGAAGAAGCCGGCAAGTTTGTCAACGGCTTGCTGGACAGCGCCCGCAAGGAGTTAGGGAGATAGCTGATGGCCATTCTCGGCATCGATACCAGTGCTTATACCTGTTCAGTAGCCATCGTCAGCGTTGACGGCGAAGTGCTTACTGCCCACCGCCGCCTGCTACCGGTACCCGCGGGAGAAAGGGGACTGCAGCAGGGAACGGCGGTTTTTCATCATGTCCAGATCTTACCGGAACTGCTGGCATCAGCCTTTGCCGACGTGCCGGCAACCAGGCTCAAAGGCGTGGCAGCAGCTACCAGACCCCGGCCTGTGGAAGGCTCCTATATGCCGGTTTTTACCGTGGCCGCCGGGCAGGGCCGCGTATTGGCAGCGGCATTGCAGGTGCCCTTCCTGGCCACAACCCACCAGGAAGGGCATCTAGCCGCTGGCCTGTGGTCGGCAGGCTGGCAGCCGGGCGGTCCCTTCCTGGCCGTCCACCTGTCGGGAGGGACTTCCGAAATCCTCAAGGTCAGCAGGAAACGCGGCGGTTTTAATATCAGCAAACTTGGAGGCACCCTGGATCTTCATGCCGGGCAGCTGGTGGACAGGGTCGGGGTGCTAATGGGCCTGAAGTTTCCTGCCGGCCCGCAGCTAGAATTGCTGGCCCGCGAAGCCGGAGAGGAAAAGGGTGAGAAGGTCCGGCTGACCTCAGCCGTGCGGGGATATAATTTTAGTTTTTCCGGGCCGGCCAGCCAGGCAGAACGACTGCTGGCCGCCGGTGCTTCCCCGGCGGCCGTGGCCCGGGCGGTGGAACAGTGCATTGCCAATACCCTGGAGCGAGTTCTCCGGGCCGCTGTTGGTGAAACCGGCATTAAAGAAATTTTAATCGTCGGCGGGGTGGCGGCCAATACCTACCTGCGCAGTCGGCTGCGCCGCCGCCTGGAACACCGCGCCGTAGGGGCACGCCTTTATTTTGCCGACTCTCAGCACAGCACCGACAATGCCATCGGCGTAGCCCTCCTGGGCCGGGATGGGGTTTTTAGTGCATGCGGGCCGGGTGCCGACGGCGATCCGGCAGAGGGAGGGTCATGGCGGCAGCCAGGGCCGGAATAATGGCCAGGAGATGGATGACAAAAGGGACGCCTCGGGCGTCGGCAATGCCGCCCAGCAGGATAAGGCCCAGGCCGCCGGTACCAATGGCAAAACCCATCATCAGTCCGGAGGCCATCCCAATGTGCCGGGGCATCAAGGATTGAGCAAGGACAATGGCCGGGGCGAAGGTTGAAACTACAAAAAAGCCGCTTAAGGCCAGCAATATGGCCACCCAGTATCCCTTGACGTAAGGGAAGGCCAAGACCAGGGGTATAAGGGCCAGCATGGAGGCGAGGATCATTTTTTTGGTCCCCCAGTAGTCGGCCAGGCGGCCACCTACCAGGGTACCCACGGCGCCGGCTATAAGAAATATGGAAAGCATTGTGCTGGCCAGGGCGGCATCGCCATGGAGGTAATGCTGATAGTAGAAGGGGATATAGTAGGTTAAGCCGGTATGCAGCCAGGAACGCAAGATGACTACCAGGACCAGGAGAGTAATGGCCGCCAGGGAAGTCCTGCTATACTTTTCTCCCTTCTGACCGGCAGCAGCTACCCGCTGGCCGGCGGTCATGGTGCGGCCAATAGCCGGCATGGTATGGACCAGTAGAGCCACGGTAAGGGCCGTAGGAAAGATAACCAGCCAGGAGGATTTTAAACCGCCGTGGCTGAGGATTAGGGAGGCGATTATTGGTCCCAGGCCGAAACCCAGGTTGCCGCCTACGGAAAAGACGGCCATGGAACTAGCCTGCATGGGGCCGCTGATGTAATGGGCCGACTTGGAAGCTTCCGGGTGGTAGGCGGCTACCCCAAGGCCGCTGACAAAGACTATGGCTGTAAGTAAGTAGTAGTTGGGTACCAAGCCGAAGGCAGCCATACCCAGGCCGGCTAAAAGGCAGCCGGCGGGTAAGAGCCAGCGCAGCTGGTACCGGTCCGACAGGTAACCGAAAAGGGGCTGGATCACGGAAGAACTGATAGTAGATAGGGCGGGAATGATGCTGGCGGCCGTAAAGGTCAGGGCAGCCTGTTCTTTATATGCCGACAGAAAGATGGGCAGCAGGCCCTGGTTGACATCGGTAACCAGGTGTCCCAGGCTTAGCAGGTAAAGAATACGTTTTCGCACTTCTTTAAACCTCCAGTCTCATCATATCTTAAACCCTGCAAGGAAAGTGGTCAAGGATCATTAGCAGGAATATGGGTTTTAACAGCGAATATAATTAAGGTTATTCTGTACTAGTTTTTGATAGCTCAACATATAGGGGGTAGGGGATGCCCGTGTACCGTATTGTACGGAAAGAAGTCATGTCGCCGGTTATCAAGCTGATGGAAATTGAAGCTCCGGAAGTGGCTGCCAAAGCCCGGGCCGGACAATTTATTATTCTCCGGATAGACGAAGAGGGGGAACGCATTCCTTTAACGATCGCCGATTTTGATCGCAGCCGGGGTACCATTACCACTATCTTCCAGGAAGTGGGTTATACAACCAGGCGCCTGGGAACCATGGAGGCAGGAGATGCCCTGGCTGACTTTGTCGGTCCCCTGGGGCAGCCCTCGGAGATTGAAAATTACGGCCGGGTTGTTTGTGTGGGCGGCGGCGTCGGCGTTGCCCCGGTTTATCCCATAGCCCGCGCCTTAAAGGAAGCTGGCAACGAAGTAATTTCTATTATAGGCGCCCGGACAAAGGAACTGCTTATCTGGGAAGAGAAAATGCGTGCCGTTTCCAGCGAACTGCTGGTGGCCACCGATGACGGCAGCTACGGCCACCACGGCTTTGTAACGGACCTCTTAAAGCAGGTATTGGAAGAACGGGGCAATGTAGCTCGGGTCTGGGGTATCGGCCCGGTGGTCATGATGCGGGCTGTGGCGGAAACTACCAGGCCCTTTGGCGTACCCACCATTGTCAGTATGAATCCCATTATGGTGGACGGTACCGGTATGTGCGGCGCCTGCCGGGTCAGCGTCGGCGGGGAGACCAAATTTGCCTGCGTCGACGGGCCGGAATTTGACGGGCACCAGGTGGACTGGCAGCTGGCTCTGCGGCGGATGAACATGTATAGAGAAGAAGAGGAAAGGATTATCAAGTTCCACGAGGGGGGTGGCTGCGGATGCCATTAATTCCCAGAAAAACTCCCATGCCTTCTCAGGACCCGCAGGAGCGTATCCACAACTTCAATGAAGTAGCTCTGGGCTATACCGAAGAAATGGCCCTGGCCGAAGCAGAACGCTGCCTCCAGTGTAAAAAGGCTCCCTGCCGCCAGGGATGTCCGGTCGAGGTGGACATACCCGCTTTTATCAGCTTGATAAAGGAAAAAGATTTTGACGGGGCTATTGCCAAAATCAAAGAAAAAAACAACCTGCCGGCCATTTGCGGGCGAGTCTGTCCCCAGGAAAACCAGTGCGAAAAATACTGTACCGTGGGCAAGAAGCATGAGCCGGTAGCCATCGGCCGCCTGGAACGTTTTGTCGCTGATTACCAGATGGCTAAGGGCGAGGCAGCAGCCGTACGCAAGGCCCCGGCCACTGGCTTTAAGGTAGCAGTAATCGGTTCCGGTCCCGCCGGTTTGACCGCCGCGGCCGACCTGGCCCGGATGGGACACCAGGTAACGGTCTTTGAAGCCCTCCATGTGCCCGGGGGCGTACTGATGTATGGCATTCCTGAATTCCGCCTGCCGAAAAAGATCGTCCAGCAGGAAATCGACTCCATCCGCCGGCTTGGAGTAGAAATCCGGACCAATGCCGTGGTCGGCAAGGTTACCACCGTGGACGAACTCCTCGCCAGCGGCTACGATGCCGTCTTTATCGGCACTGGGGCCGGGTTGCCCCACTTCATGGGGATACCCGGGGAAAACCTTCTAGGCGTTTACTCGGCCAATGAATTCCTCACCCGGACCAACCTGATGAAGGCCTATCTATTCCCCCGCTATGCCACCCCCATCAAGGTGGGCAGGCGAGTGGCTGTTATCGGCGCCGGCAACGTGGCCATGGATGCGGCCCGTACTGCCCTGCGGCTGGGAGCAGAAGAATCTTATATTGTTTACCGCCGCTCGGCAGCCGAAATGCCGGCCCGCAAGGAAGAAGTAGAGCACGCCGAAGAAGAAGGGGTCAAGTTCCACCTTCTTACCAGCCCGGTGAAAATCTACGGTGACGACCGGGGTGTGGTGAAGGGCATGACCTGCCAGCGCTTTGAACTGGGCGAGCCGGATGCCTCCGGCCGCCGGCGGCCGGTGCCCATCCCGGGTTCTGAGTATGACATGGAAGTAGATACAGTGGTTATGGCTATCGGCCAGGGCCCCAACCCTCTGGTCTTAAGGACCACGCCGGGCCTGGAACTTACCCGCAAAGGTACTATCGCCGCCGACGAGGCTACCGGCGCCACTTCGAGGAAGGGCGTCTTTGCCGGCGGCGACATCGTCACCGGGGCGGCAACGGTAATCCTGGCCATGGGAGCCGGCAAAGCCGCCGCGCGGGCCATAGACAAGTATTTGCGGGAGAAATGAGTTTTTCGGAGGAGGCACCCATGGTGGTGAGCCGCCACCAGAGGGCATAAAATGCCGGGCTGGCATTTGTCGGAAGCGAGCGAGCTTTTACCGAGTGGCGAAGCGGCCCGGGCGAAGCCGAGGGATGATAAGCGGGGCCGAGGACAGCGAGGCCTGCGGCCGGATTCTAAAGGCAAGGATGCCGAATAGGCCGGGAACTCCGCCCGAGCTAGAGGCTGACCCAGCACTCAACTCGCAAAGGTTTTGTTCGCGAAGAGACACCTATTACAAACGAGTTGAGTGCTGGGCGCTCCACAAGGGCCAGGGAGCGAGCGCGACAATGCCAGCCTGGGAGTGAGTATTTTAAGGAGGTCTAGTGCCATGCCAGCCCAAATCTTGGACGGCAAGCAGATTGCCGCCGCAGTACGGGAAGAAGTCAAGCAGGAAGTAGCCAGGTTGAAAGAGCAGGGGATTACTCCCGGTTTGGCCGTCGTCCTGGTCGGCGACGACCCGGCTTCCCAGGTGTATGTCCGCAACAAGCACCGTGCCTGCGAAGAAGTCGGCATCTACTCGGAAGTCCACCGCCTGCCGGCGGAAACCACCCAACCCCAGCTCCTGGACTTAATCAAACAGCTCAATAATGATCCGCGCCTCCACGGCATCCTGGTTCAGCTTCCACTGCCCGATCATATTGACGAAAAAACCGTCATCGACACCATCGCCCTGGAAAAGGATGTCGACGGTTTCAGCCCGGCCAACGTCGGCAACCTGGTTATTGGCGACAAGTGCTTTTATCCCTGCACGCCCCATGGCTGCATGGTCCTCCTGGATAAGGCCGGGATTGATCCCAAAGGTAAAAAAGCAGTCGTCGTTGGCCGCAGCAATATCGTCGGCAAACCCATGGCCATGATGCTTTTAGCCCGTCACGCCACGGTAACCATCTGCCACTCCCGCACCAGAAACCTGGCCGAGGAATGCCGCCAGGCCGACATCCTGGTGGCTGCCGTAGGCAAGCCGGAGATGATCACCGGCGACATGATCAAGGAGGGCGCGGTAGTCATCGATGTAGGCATCAACCGCGTAGGCGAGAAAAAGCTGGTAGGGGATGTCCACTTTGAGAGCGCCGCGCAAAAAGCCAGCTGGATTACCCCTGTGCCCGGGGGAGTTGGTCCCATGACCATTGCCATGCTGCTGAAAAATACAGTCGAGGCGGCCCGGCGCTAGTGTCCGGGCAGCGGGTTCTGGCGGTGAGGGAACTCACCGCCTATTTGCAGCGCCTGATAGGCAATGACGGCCGCCTGGCCAACGTCTGGGTCAAGGGGGAGATCTCCAACTTGCGCCGCCCGGTATCGGGTCACCTCTATTTTACCTTGAAGGACCAGGTGGCTGCTTTGCGCTGTGTTATGTTCCAAGGCCGCAGCCGGAGCTTGAGTTTGTCGCTCCAGGACGGTTTGGAGGTAATAGCCAGGGGTCACATAGCCATTTATCCCCGGGACGGCGTCTACCAGCTTTATGTGGCCGAAATCTATCCGGCCGGAATGGGTATGGCTACTCTTGCCCTTCAGGAGCTGGCGGCCCGCCTGGAAAGGGAAGGCCTTTTTGCCGCCGAACGCAAACGTCCCTTGCCCCTCCTGCCGCGCCGGGTGGGCCTGGTGACCTCACCGAGCGGTGCCGCCCTGCGGGATATGGTTACCGTCAGCCGGCGGCGCTTTCCCGGTATTGACCTGGTGCTGGCCCCTGCTACCGTTCAGGGGGATACTGCTCCCTTTGAATTGGCCCGGGCCCTGGAACTTTTGGGCAAACTGGGCGGGGTAGACGTGATTATCATCGGCCGCGGCGGCGGCTCGGCGGAGGACTTGAGTGCCTTCAATACCGAAATCGTCGCTCGGGCCATCTATGGCTGCCCGGTGCCGGTTATTGCTGCCGTTGGGCACGAGACGGACCTCACCCTGGCCGACCGGGTAGCCGACCGGCGGGCACCAACCCCTTCGGCGGCCGCCGAGCTGGCCGTCCCGGTAAAAAAAGAGCTGGAAGAGCGCCTGAATATCCTGGCTACCCGTGCCCGGCGGGGAATGGAGCACCGCCTGCAGATGGCGCAAGCAAGGCTTGAACGCCTGGTTAAAAGCCGGGGCATGGCCCGGCCCCAGCAGGAACTGTATTATCGCCAGCAATACCTGGACGGGCTGGAACAGCGCCTGCTGGCTGCCTGGCAGCGCCATGCCGGGGCCAGGGAACAGGCCCTGCAACTGTTAACGTCCCGCCTGGAGGCCGCCAGCCCCTTGACCATCTTGAGCCGCGGCTATGCCATCTGCCGTCGTCCCGGCGGTGGCCCCCCCATCCGGCACAGCCTGGAGGTGGCTCCTGGGGAAAGGGTGGAAGTAGTCTTAAGCCAGGGTCGCCTCCAGTGCCAGGTAGAGGATGTGGACGGTGGCTAATGTATCGTTTGGGAGGAACCAAAGCATGCCTGAAGGCGAACAGCTTAAATTCGAAGAGGCTTTGCAGAAACTGGAGGGTATCGTCCGGGCCCTGGAAGGAGAAGGCCTGACCCTGGAGGATTCCCTGGCCTATTACCAGGAAGGGATCAGGCTGGTGCGCCTGTGCCGGCAGCGCCTGCAGGAAGTCGAGGGCAAACTCCAGGCCCTTCTGGTCCAGGAAGGCGAAGTTGTACTTAAGGAAATCTCTCTATCCGGGGGTGGGGGTTACGGAGCTTGAAAGTTATCTGGCTTCCCGCCGGCAACTGGTTCAGGAAGCCCTGGAAAAAAGCCTGCCGCCGGCGGAGAGTTATCCTCCGGCCGTTCACCAGGCCATGCGCTACAGCCTTTTCGCCGGAGGGAAGAGGTTGCGACCCATTCTGGTCCTGGCGGCGGGTGAGGCTGTAGGCAGCCCCCCGGAACCCCTGCTGCCGGCCGCCTGCGCGGTGGAGCTCATCCATACCTATTCCCTCATCCACGATGACCTGCCGGCCATGGATAATGACGATTTTCGCCGCGGCCGGCCTACCTGCCATAAAGTTTTCGGTGAGGCCATCGCCCTGCTGGCCGGGGACGCCCTTCTCACCCAGGCCTTTGCCGTTTTGAGCCAGGTGCCGGACGGCATCCCAGCGGTAAAAGTTCTCCAGGCCATCGGCGAGCTGGCCGCCGCCGCCGGCAGTGAGGGGATGATCGGCGGCCAGGTGGTGGACATGGAGGCCGAGGGCCGGCCGGTTACCCTGGAAACAGTTAATTACATCCACACCCACAAGACCGGTAGCCTCATCCGCGCCTGCCTGCGCCTGGGCGGCATTTTAAGTGGCGCCGGAGAGGAGCAGCTGGCGATATTAACACGCTATGGCGAAAACCTGGGACTGGCCTTCCAGATAACCGACGACATTCTCGATATTGAGGGCGATTTTACTCGCATGGGTAAAAAAGGCGGGATGGATGCAGCCCGGGGCAAGGCAACCTACCCGGCCTGCTTAGGTCTAGAGAAGGCACGGGAGATAGCCGGCGAACTCTGTACCGAGGCGCAAAGTTTAGCCCGTTCGCTGGGGCCGGCTGCCGAACCTTTATTCCTCCTCGCCGGTTACGTTCTTAACCGACAGGGATAGTCATACGCCAAGCATAAAGGTGTCCGCGAAAGGGAGGAAAGGCATACCGGTGCTGGCTGCCGGCCAGCACTATAGACGGCTTAAGGCCACCGGGGGCTTCTGGCCGTGGTGCTTGCTGTTTAAGGACAAATACCTTATAATACATCCTACCAGCAGAAAAATTTTTGCTTAGCCTATATGGTGGGTGGCGCAGTATTCTAGTCAAGACCACCATCTTTGAAGACGGGCCTAAAAATCCGTCAAGGGCACACCGATGAAGTTCCTGGTGCTGGCTGCCGACGCCCAGTCGGGGGTTGGTGCTGGGAGTTAAGGAGGGGGGGCGATCTACAATGGCATGTAGGCGTGGACCCTCCCTCCGTGGAGACCCAGGTGCGTGGGAAAGTTCCTGCGGCAGGAACAACTACTATGGCCTGGGGTAGAAACCTGCAGTCGGTACGGAGGGTGCTGGCTGCAGCGTAGCCTGCCTTGAGCGGTAGTGGTGGATGCGGGTGGTAAGCACCTGTCAGGGTCTTCGCCGAAGACCTCTTGACTATAGCGGAAACCACTACTGCAAAAGAGGCTAGAAGATGGCGGGGCTTGTCGAGGAAAACTCCTAGACTGTTTACCGCCGGTAAGGCTGGCCGGGGATTAAAGTATGTGCTAAGTGGTAATCCAGTCCTGCCTCCGGCGACGGCGCAGGACACCCTTTAAAGGGAAACCGCCACTGCGGCGACGCGTGGTAGGGTGCCGGGAAAACCTACTGGACCTAAGCCATAACATTTATCCGGCCAGCTGCCACCCACCAGGATTACATAATCCTTATCCTTTATGGAGGCAGAAAACACATTTGGCCAGATCACAAAGTCGTTCCTCCTGGAAAAATGCCCTAACCATGGGCGGGGGAACTTTTTTTATAGCCCTGGCCGTAGGTTATGGTTCCCAGGCGTTTCTGGGAAGAATGACTTCCATAATCTTGTCATTTGTCCTGTTGATGTTAATTATCCTGGCCGGTATTGTTTTTGATATTGTTGGCGTGGCCACGGCGGCGGCCAGTGAAGTGCCCCTGCACGCCCGGGCGGCCAAAAAGATCCCCGGCGCCCGCCAGGCCCTGGGTTTGCTGCGCAACGCCGAACGGGTGACCAGCTTTGCTACCGACGTGGTGGGGGATGTCTGCAGCACCTTGAGCGGTGCGGTTGGGGCGGTAATTATCTTACGCCTGGCAGGACAGCATGGAGCGGAAGATGTGCTGGTCAGTACTATCATGACAGCCATTATCTCGGCTGTGACCGTGGGTGGTAAAGCTCTGGGCAAGGGATTTGCCCTGCGCCAGGCCAATGATATAATCTTTTTTGTAGGCCGGTTGTTGTACGGCGTGGAAAAATTGACCGGGTGGCGCCCCTTTAATTATACAAACCAGAAAGGACGGCGGCCATGAACCTGCTGGATAAAATTAAGGAACCGGCTGACGTGAAAAAGTTGAATAACGTGGAACTCGAGAAGCTGGCAGCGGAAATACGCCGGGAACTGGTCCGGACGGTGGCCCGCACCGGCGGCCACCTGGCGCCCAACCTGGGTGTAGTGGAACTGACTCTGGCCCTGCACAGCGTTTTTGACTTACCCCGGGATAAAATCATCTGGGACGTGGGCCACCAGTGCTATGTGCACAAGATGCTTACCGGCCGGCGCTCCCAGTTCAGCACTTTACGCCAGTTCGGGGGCTTGAGCGGCTTTCCCAAGCGAGCCGAAAGCCCCTATGATGCTTTTGATACCGGTCATAGCAGCACCTCTATTTCTGCTGCCTTAGGCTTTGCCCTGGCCAGGGATTTAAAGGGTGAGGATTACCAGGTCGTCGCGGTTATTGGCGATGGTGCCCTGACGGGTGGTATGGCCTTTGAGGCCATGAATCATGCCGGTCATCTGAAAACCAGCCTGATTGTGGTGCTGAATGATAATGAAACGTCTATCTCCAGCCCCGTGGGGGGCATGGCAGCCTACCTTTCCCGTCTGCGGACGGATCCCATGTATTCCCGGGGCAAGGAAGAGCTGGAAAATCTCCTCAACCGCCTGCCCCACGTGGGTCCCCGGGTATTAAAGATAATTGACCGGATTAAAGATAGCTTTAAATACCTGGTCGTCCCGGGAATGCTTTTTGAGGAGCTGGGCTTCACGTACCTGGGCCCCATCGAAGGCCACAGCATAGCCCGGCTCAAAGAAGTACTGCAGCGTGCCCGTGGTACCCGCGGGCCGGTCCTGGTCCATGTGATTACCACCAAAGGCAAAGGTTATCATCCTGCTGAGACCCATCCCGGCCGCTTCCATGGCGTTGGCCCCTTCGACCCGGAAACAGGCGAACCTGTAACTACCGGGGGACCGCCGACTTTTACCTCCGTCTTTGGCGCCGAGCTGGTACGCCAGGGGGAGAAAAACAACCGCCTGGTAGCCATAACGGCGGCCATGCCCGAGGGTACCGGGCTCATTCCTTTTGCCCGGCGCTTCCCCGGACGCTTTTTTGATGTCGGCATTGCCGAGCAACATGCCCTGACCATGGCCGCCGGCCTGGCGGCTGCGGGATTAAAGCCGGTAGTAGCCATTTACTCCACCTTTTTGCAGCGGGCCATAGACCAGGTAATCCATGACATTGCTTTAATGGAACTACCGGTAGTCCTGGCCATTGACCGGGCCGGTCTGGTGGGCGAAGATGGAGAAACTCACCAGGGCCTCTTTGACCTGGCCCTGCTGCGCAGTATACCGGGTATGGTAATCATGGCTCCCAAAGACGAGCAGGAGTTGCGGCACATGCTGGTTACAGCTATCCAGCACCACGGGCCGGCAGCCTTACGTTATCCACGGGGTGCCGGCGTGGGTGTACCGTTAACCGGTGTGGCCCAGCCCCTGCCAATCGGCAAGGGGGAGGTCCTGCGCCAGGGCAGGGATGTAGCCATCCTGGCCCTCGGGCCCCTGGTTTACGCCGCCCTTGCCGCAGCGGAAGAACTGGCCGCCTGGGGTATTGAAGCGGCAGTCATCAACCCGCGCTTTGTTAAACCCCTGGATGCGGATTTAATTCTCAACTGGGCCGGTAAAACCGGTTGCCTGGTGACGGTTGAGGAACACGTCCTGGCCGGCGGTTTTGGTAGCGCCGTCCTGGAATTGCTGGCTGCCAGAGGTATGGTGAGGACGAGGGTGCAATGCCTGGGGATCAAGGACCAGTTTGTCCGCCAGGGTAAAGCGGCCGTTTTACGGGAACACTTAAGTTTGACGCCGGCGGGGATCGTCAAGGCCGTCCAGCAGGTGTTGGAGGGAGAGCCGATGCTTACCAGGCGTAAATTGGGTACCAGGGAGATTTCCGGTGGCTAGGCAACGACTGGACGTCCTGCTGATACAGCGGGGACTGTTTGGCAGCCGCCAGCAGGCCCGGGCGGCTATTATGGCTGGCGAGGTGCTGGTCAACAATATCCCGGTAGACAAGCCCGGGGAGAGGGTCCCGGTTGATGCGGAGATACGCCTTACCGGCCAGCCCCTGCCTTACGTCAGCCGCGGCGGCTTAAAGCTGGAGAAGGCCTTAAAGGTTTTTAATATTGATTTGCACCATAAAGTAATCCTGGATGTGGGCGCGTCCACCGGAGGCTTTACCGACTGTGCCCTTAAACACGGCGCCGCGCGGGTCTATGCCGTAGATGTCGGTTACGGCCAGCTGGCCTGGTCGCTACGCCAGGACCCGCGGGTAATTGTCCTGGAAAGGACCAACGCCCGTTACCTGGAACGGGATAACCTGGGGGAGCCGGTTGACATGGCCACCATTGATGTGGCCTTCATTTCCCTGGCGAAAGTCCTGCCGGCCGTTCTCCGCTGCCTTAAACCGGAGGGGGAGATTATTGCCCTGGTCAAGCCCCAGTTTGAAGCCGGCCCGGGCCGGGTCGGTAAAAAAGGAGTTGTGCGCGACCCGGCCGTGCACCGGGAGGTTTTAAAAGAAGTAATGACCGCGGTAACCGGGTTGGGTTTAAAAATATATGGGTTGACCTGGTCACCCATCAGCGGCCCGGAAGGTAACCTGGAATTCCTCCTTTGGCTGGGCTTAAAAGGCCAGGGGCTGGCAACAGGAGACTGGCAGCACCTGATTGAACAGGTAGTAGCTGCAGCCCATCAGGAAGTGCGTTAGATTTGAAGCGGGGGAGTCAATTGCAGCAGATAGGTATGGTGGCCAACCTGGATAAGCCGAGGGCAAGGGAAGTAGCCCTGGAAATCATGGCCTACCTGGAAGACCGCGGTGCGAAGGTACTGGTATCCACCAGCAAAGCTGCCGCCCTGGGTTGCCCGGAAAAAGGTGTGCCGGAAAAAGAGCTGGCAGGTGCCGACTGCCTTTTAGCTTTAGGTGGTGACGGCACCCTCCTGCGGGCGGCGCGGATAGTTGCCGGTGCCGCTACGCCCATCCTCGGCGTCAACCTTGGTCACCTGGGGTTTTTAACCGAAATTGAGCTGGCGGAACTTTATCCCGCCCTGGATAAGCTCCTGGCCGGTGATTACCGCCTGGAAGAGCGAATGATGCTCCAAGGAGCCGTCAGGCGCCCGGACCGGGTGCTCTACTGCCAGGCCTTAAATGACGTGGTAATTACCAAGGGCGCCTTTTCCCGCATGCTCCGCCTGGAGGTTTATATCGGCCCGGCTTACCTGGACACTTATCCGGCTGACGGTCTCATTATCTCCTCACCTACGGGTTCAACGGCTTATTCCCTGTCGGCCGGCGGGCCCCTGGTATCACCGCAGCTGCAGGTGATGATATTAACGCCCATCTGTCCCCATACCCTTTATAGCCGGCCCCTGGTTGTACCGGCGGAACAGCAGATCAGGGTCCATGTGCACGCCCAGGGAGCGGAAGTCATGCTAACTGTTGACGGCCAACAGGGATGGCGCCTGGAGAATGGCGACGTCGTTACCGTGACGCGATGGGAAGTACCTACGCGCCTGATTCGTTTAAAAAATAACACCTTTTACAGCCTGGTACGGGAAAAATTGCGGGAAGGGGGGAGCCGGCATTATGACGAAAGCCAGGCGCCAGCAGCTGATCCTGGAAATTATATCCAAGACCCCGGTAACTACCCAGGAACAGCTGGCCCGGGAACTCATCAAGCACGGACTTAAGGTGACGCAGGCTACCGTTTCCAGGGATATTAAAGAACTGGGCCTGGTGAAAGTGCCGGCGGGGGAGAATCTCTATCGCTACGCCGCACCGCCGGGACAACCCCCGGTGAACGTCTATGGCCGCTTGCAGCGCCTCTTTCAAGATTCTGTGGTTAAGGTAGACGACAGTGAAAACTTGATTTTAATCCGCACCCTGCCGGGGACGGCCCATGCCGTTGCCTCCTGCCTGGATAACGTGGCCTGGCCGGAGATTATAGGAACGGTAGCCGGGGATGATACCATCCTGGTCATTGTTAAACCCAAAGAAGCCGTGGCTGCGGTTTTAAAGCGCTTTGATGAGCTCAGGGAAGGGTGAGGCCATGCTCCAGGAACTGCAAATCGAAAATTTTGCCCTGATCGAATCCCTGCAGCTGGACCTGGAACCCGGGCTAACGGTCCTCACTGGCGAAACCGGCGCCGGAAAGTCCATCATTGTCGATGCCGTGGGGCTTCTGGTGGGGGCGCGGGCTTCAGCGGAGTATATCCGTTCCGGTGCCGAACGGGCCCTGGTGCGCGGGCTCTTTCAGGCTGCCGGTATACCTGGACTGGAGGAAGTCCTGGCCGAATTTGGTGTTCCGGTTGAGGCCGACGGGACCCTTTTGCTCAGCCGGGAAATCAGCCGCAGCGGCCGGCATAGCTGCCGCGTTAACGGCCGCAGTCTCACTTTAAGTATGTACCAGAGAATTGGCCAGATGCTGGTCGATATCCACGGCCAGCACGCTTACCAGTCAATTCTCAGGCCCGCCTCTCAGACGGACCTGCTTGACGGTGTGGCGGGTTTAATGGAACTGAGGGCGCAAGTTAAAGAACTTTACACAAAATGGCAGAATTTACAAAATGAGCTAGAAGAACTCGGTGGCGACGCGGCGGCAAGGGAACGGCAGCGTGACCTGTTAACTTACCAGCTAAAGGAAATATCTGCCGCTAATTTAAGACCGGGTGAAGATGAAGAATTACTCCGGGAACGGGAGATCCTAAATAATGCGGCCAGGCTGGCTGAAGGGGCTGTTGCAGTTTACGCTGCCCTTTTTGGGGAAGAAGGCAGGGCGGCCTATGACCGCATCAGCCAGGCAGCGGCAATTCTGGATACCATGGCTGGCATCGATGCTGGCCTTAAACCCTGGCAAAATTTACTGGAAGCTGCCGCCGCCCAGGTGGAAGAGGTAGCCCGCGGTATCCGCCGTTACGGGGAAGAGCTGGACTATAACCCGCAAAGATTAAAAGAAATTGAGGAACGCTTGGAATTGATTAAAAACTTAAAGCGTAAATACGGGAACGATATTCCGGCCATCCTGCGCTATCAGGCGGAGACGGCAACAGCTTTGGAGGGCCTGGAGCAAAGGGCAGCCAGAGTGGCGGCCATGGAAAAAGAAATAGCTGCCGCTGAAACCAAGTACCGGGAAGCAGCCCTGCGGTTACGCCGGCAGCGCTTGAAGGCAGCGCAAAAATTGGCTGCGGAGATAACCGCTGTATTGCATGACCTGGCCATGCCTGCGGCCCGGGTAACAATAGCCTGCACGGAAGCGTCCCTGCCGGGACCCGCAGGGATGGATACGGTAACTTTTCTCTTCCAACCCAACCCCGGGGAAGGGAGCCGTCCCCTGGCTCAGATTGCCTCAGGCGGGGAAATGGCGCGGGTAATGCTGGCCTGCAAGAGTATCTTAGCTGATGTTGATGCAGTGCCAACTTTGATTTTTGACGAAATTGATGCCGGGGTGGGCGGTGCTGCCGCCCGCGCGGTGGCCAGAACTTTGGCGGCCATTGGCCGGCGCCACCAGGTTCTCTGCATTACTCACTCGGCGCAACTGGCCGGTGTTGCCGGGCAGCATTACCGGGTTAGTAAGGTTGTCCAGGGTGGGCGTACCTTTACCAGAGTTGAAAAATTAACGGGTGAGGCCAGGGTGGAAGAACTGGCCCGGTTGTTATCCGGGGAAACAAGCCCGATTGCCAGGGAGCATGCGGCCGCCCTTTTAGAACAGTCGCAGGCCAAAAATTGAAATTTATGTTATTGACATTTAAAAATCATAAATTAGCACCTGAACGCTTCCTAATGCAGGCTATATCTCCTCCTCAGGACGTTTTTAACAGCATAAAAGCGACGGCCTGAGGTTATTTTATGTTTAGAAAGCAAAAATAAAATCCCTGAATGGGGGTGGTGCCCTTGAAACGCCTGGGGCGCCAGGTTTTCGGCCTGGTGCTGGCGGCATTGTTATTGTATGGAGGAATGCTCCCGCCGGTACGCGGGTTTTTTAGTCTGCCCCAGATGCTGCGCCTGTCAACGGCGGCGCCTTTTAAGCTAAACTGGGAACTACCGCCGGGCCTGGCCCGGCAGGTAGAAGTGCAGGTTAACAGCCTGGATGAAATCAGTACGGCCAGCCAGGGTCGCCCGGGCTGGTGGCAGCTCCAATTAAAATTATTTGGTCTTATTCCCTTAAAAAATATTACCGTGCAGATGGTCCAGCCGGTCAGTGTTTTTCCAGGCGGCCAGGCCATTGGCGTCCTGCTCAAAACAGAAGGGGTAATGGTCGTGGGCCAGGCAGCCGTAACGGACAACCAGGGCAACAAGCTTTACCCGGCGCGGCAGGCCGGCCTGGAAACGGGTGATACCATCGTAGCCATTGATGGCCAGAAGGTTAGCAGCGATCAGGAAGTGGCATCCTTGATCGATGCTGCCGGCCGTGCCAAGCGCTCTTTAAGGCTAACGGTCAGAAGGGATGAGCATTTGTTTAGCTTAAATATCCAGCCCCTGTACTGCCGGGAGACGGGGCGTTACCGGATCGGCATCTTTGTCCGGGACAGTACCGCCGGTGTGGGGACATTAACCTTTTATGACCGGGACAAGAGTGTCTTCGGCGCTTTAGGGCATATCGTTACCGGTGACGGCCAGACGGGAATGAATATCAGCGGTGGCCGGATTGTTGCGGCCGCCATCCAGGGGATCCATCAGGGGAGACGGGGCCAGCCCGGGGAAAAAATAGGTGTTTTTCTGGAAAACAGCAGTTTTAGCGGCATAATCAAGAAAAATACCACAGTTGGCATATTTGGGACAATAACGGGTAATATTCCGGGCTATTTTACCTCACCTTTGCCGGTTGCCCTGGCGGAGACGGTGCGCCCGGGACCCGCCGAAATCTTAACAGTAGTTGAGGGAGAGAAGGTAGAAAGGTTTCAGGTGGAAATTGAACGGGTAATGCTCCACCAGCGAGCCAGTGGTAGAGGGCTTATTTTACGGATAACCGATCCCCGGCTACTGGCCTTAACAGGGGGAATTATCCAGGGTATGAGCGGCAGTCCCATTATCCAGGATGGGCAACTGGTGGGAGCTGTGACCCACGTGTTTATTAATGATCCTACCAGGGGGTATGGAGTACTGGCCGAATGGATGCTGCAGGAAACAGATCTTGTCTCACCGACCAGGGGAACTGTCGTCGAATCCCCTGGGAAATTACATATAATGGAAAATGATGTTGGATAACCAAAAGTTTTGCCTCTTTATGCGATTGGAAGGATTATCCCTTATCGGCGTCGAAAACTATCTCGACTAAAATGACACGGGTCTTTAGGAGGCGGGATGAAATACAATGAAAGACCCCATAAAGGTATTAATCGCCGATGATAATCGGGAATTTTGTGAAGTACTTGAGGAATTTTTTAACAGGCAGCAGGATTTTGTTTTGTCAGGGATAGCCCATAATGGCCATGAAACCCTGCAGCTTATCCAGGAGCAAGAGCCGGACGTTGTAATTCTAGATATTATTATGCCGCATCTTGACGGTATCGGTGTCCTGGAACGGCTCAATGATTTAAACTACGAACCGCGGCCGAAAATAGTAATCCTTACGGCTTTGGGCCAGGAGAGCACGACCTTGCGTTCCATGGAGCTGGGGGCTGATTATTACATACTTAAACCCTTTGACCTGGAAGTGCTGGGCAACCGTTTACGGCAACTGGCCAACGGATACTCCTTGCCCGCGCCACCGGCCCAGTTAAATCGTAGCGGTCGCAATATGGATGTTGAAGTAACCAAGATTATCCATCAGATGGGGGTTCCGGCTCACATTAAGGGTTATCAATACTTACGTGAAGCCATCCTGATGGTAATCGACGACGTGAGCCTCTTGGGCGCGGTGACAAAAGAGCTTTACCCCCTGGTGGCGAGGAAATTTATGACCACGCCCAGCCGGGTAGAACGCGCCATCCGCCATGCCATCGAGCTGGCCTGGGACCGAGGCAACGTGGAGATGATGAATAAGTTCTTTGGTTATACTATTAACGTAGAACGGGGCAAACCGACCAACTCGGAATTTATTGCCATGATAGCAGATAAACTAAGAATAGGCGCCAAGACAAACTGATATACGGGAGGTCAGGGGAACTGGCGTAATGCCAGTTTCTTATCTTTTTTTGGAGGGAGAACGAAATATGGATCTTACCGAAGTGCTGCTGAGTTCTGAGCGCATTTATGAAGGACGTATATTGAATTTGCGCCGGGACCGGGTGCGGCTACCCGATGGCAATGAAGCCAGCCGCGAAGTTGTTGAACACCCGGGCGCTGTAGCAATTATCGCTCTCGATAAAGAAAAAAACGTTTATCTTGTTCGCCAGTACCGTTACCCTATTGGCCGGATAACCCTGGAGATCCCCGCCGGCAAACTTGATGCCGGGGAAGAACCGGTAAATTGCGCCCGGAGAGAGCTGGCGGAGGAAGTAGGCCTCCAAGCTGCCGAATGGCAGCTGCTTTTAACCTTCTATTCAACACCGGGCTTTTCCAATGAAATCATGTACCTTTTTATGGCCACCGGCCTCGAACCTCACCGGGAAGAAGCTGATGCCGATGAATTTCTGGAAGTGGTACGGCTACCTCTGGCTGCCGCCGTGGCCGAGATCTTTAAGGGTACTATCCAGGATGCCAAGAGTATTGCCGGTTTGCTGGCCGCCGCCCGTACTTTGCAGGCATAAATATCCCCAGGCGGCATAACTATCTAGGGGATGATATTTGACTGAGCGGCCGGGGAGGGAATGAGGTGGAAAGGGCCCTTGCCAGGCACATCAGGGACAACCTGGGCTTATATCTGGTCATATTTTTCTTTTTCCTGGGAGGAATTATTGCCGGAACAGTTACCCTTTACTTCCTCGAGGAACAGCAGGTGCTCCAGCTGGCCGCCTACCTGGATAACCTCTTGCAGCAATTTAACAGCAGCGATATAAGCGGGTATAAAGTCGTTCAACAGGCCATTATCAATGCCCTTAAAGAGATCGGCTTGGTATGGTTTTTGGGTTTAACGGTAATTGGCATACCTTTGATTATTGTCGTTGTCTTCTTAAAGGGCTTTATCCTTGGGTTCACTGTCGGTTTTTTGGTGCAGCAGAAAGCCATCCATGGTGTGGCCCTGTCGCTGATGGCCATCATGCCACCTAACCTTATCCAGATTCCGGCCTTATTTGTGGCGGCTATGCTGGGCATTTCCTTTTCTACCAGTTTAATGCACGGGCGAAGCTTTAATGAAAGGGGCATTTTACCGCGATTTTTAAACTATTCCATTTTTATGCTGCTGGTCACGCTGCTGGTAGCGGGCGGGGGCCTGGTGGAGGCATATCTCGCGCCGGTTTTTGTCAGGGTGGTACTCAATTATTTTTAAAAGTTTGGAGGGATAGGGGATGATTGTTGTTACCATTAGTAAATGGCGGCAAAAGCTTGTCTGGCTGCTGGCAGCTATACTGGTGGCCGCTGTCTTGCTGGGCCAGATGGTAGGCAGTGGCCGGTCCAACCTGGCAGGGCAAAGCAACACCCCGGCTGCCGTCCGGCAGCAGGATCAGCCGGCTGCTGCCCCAGCGGCAGGGGAAGCAACCCACCTGGAGGGATTATTAGAGAAATTAAGGAGCTTTTACCGGGGTGAATAAGTGGTAGAAAGATCCGCCTTTAGCAGGCGGGTTTTTTATGGCTTTTTTTGGTTCGAATGGAGGAGTTTTATCTGCACATGTGGAAATAATTTGGTAAACTTAAGGGGAATGGTGGTGCGCCGTGCGTGAGCTGGTGGATGAATTCCTTTACTACCTGGTGGTAGAACGGGGACTGGCGGAAAATACCCTGGCTTCCTATAACAGTGACCTGCAGCAATTTTTGCAGTATCTGGAAAACAGCAGGGTGAAATCTTTGCGCGAGGTTAACCATGGTTTACTGGTAGCCTACCTGGTGAAAATGCAGCAGGAAGGCCGGGCACCGGCGACAATTTCCCAGCATTTGGCGGCCCTGAAGGCTTTTTACCACTTTTTATTAAAGGAACGCCTGGTGGACAGCGATCCTACGGCCAACCTGGAATCCCCCCGGCAAACAAAAAAACTACCACAGGTATTGACGGTGGATGAGGTTGAGAGGCTCCTCAGCCAGCCGCGCCCGGATACCCCGGCGGGTTTAAGGGATAAGGCCATGCTGGAATTGCTTTATGCCACAGGCCTGCGGGTCTCGGAACTGGTAGCCCTCAATGTGGACCAGGTCAACCTGGAGGGGGAATTTGTCCGCTGCCTGGGCAAGGGGTCGCGGGAAAGGGTGGTTCCCATGGGGCAGGTGGCCTGTTTTCACGTGCGGACATACTTGGAGAACGGGCGGGGGAAACTAATCAAAAAGAAGATGGAGCCGGCCCTTTTTGTCAACCAGCACGGTCGGCGCCTTTCCCGCCAGGGCTGCTGGAAAATTCTTAAAGGATATGCCCGGGCGGCCAACTTGAAAAAGGAAATTACGCCCCATACCCTGCGCCATTCCTTTGCCACCCACCTGCTGGAGAACGGCGCCGACCTGCGTTCGGTCCAGGAACTTTTAGGCCATGCCGATATTGGCACAACCCAGATTTACACCCATCTAACCAGGAAAAAGATCCGTGAGGTTTACGATCGCACCCATCCCCGGGCGTGAGAACATATTTATGGAGGCATAGCTGCAATGGCCATCGATCGCGTTATAATCATCGTTCTCGACAGCGTTGGTGTAGGTGAACTGCCGGATGCCGGAAAGTTCGGCGACGAGGGCAGCAATACCCTGGGGAATATCGCCGCTGCGGTAGACCTGCACCTGCCAAATATGGCGCGGCTGGGACTGGGCAACATTATTCCCCTCAAGGGGATTGCTCCGGCAGGCGCCCCGGCAGCTGCCTATGGAAAAATGGCTTCCCGGACGGCCGGTAAGGATACCACCAGCGGCCACTGGGAGCTGGCCGGCCTGATTTTAGAACGGCCCTTCCCCCTTTATCCCCACGGCTTCCCGCCGGAAATTATCGAGCCCTTTGAAAAGGCCATCGGCCGTAAGGTCCTGGGCAACAAACCGGCCTCAGGTACGGTTATTATTGAGGAACTGGGCGCCGAACATATGCGCACCGGTTACCCTATTGTTTACACCTCGGCCGACAGTGTCTTCCAGATAGCAGCCCATGAAGACATTATCCCCGTCCAGGAACTCTACCGTTACTGTAAAATTGCCCGGCAACTGCTGACGGGTGAACACGCGGTAGGCCGGGTAATTGCCCGGCCCTTTGTCGGGGAACCGGGGCATTTCATCCGTACCGACCGGCGCCAGGACTTTTCCCTGGAACCGCCCCGGCCTACGCTGCTGGACGCCGTCATAAACGCCGGCCTCCAGGTCATGGCGGTCGGAAAAATAAAAGACATCTTTGCCGGCCGGGGCATCAGCCGCTGGATTCATACCCATGATAATATGGACGGCGTCGATCAGACGTGTAACTTCATGCGGGAAGGCGGGCGCGGCCTTATCTTCACCAACCTGGTGGATTTTGATATGCGCTACGGCCACCGCAACGACGTGGCCGGCTATGCTGCCGCCCTGGAGGCCTTTGACCGGCGCCTGCCGGAATTGCTCGAGGCGTTAAACGAGAATGATGTCCTGGTACTTACCGCCGACCACGGCTGCGACCCCACCACCCCCAGCACCGATCACTCCCGGGAATATGTCCCCCTTCTGGTTTGTGGAAGGCAAATCAGACCGGTAAATATTGGCGTGCGCCCTACCTTTGCCGACCTGGGGGCTACTGTTGCCGATCTTTTGGATGTCCCCTATAACCTGGCCGGGGAAAGCTTTGCTTCTATATTGGTGAAATAAATGCTCATATTTTCCCCCCTTCGCTAATATAAGTTAAAAGAGAACAAGACCCTCATGACGCTAATGCGGGACCATCAGAAGGATGATAATAACGGGCTGGCATTTGTTTGGAGCGAGCGACTTGGTCAGAGCGGTTAAGCAGCCTTGGTGAAGCCGAGGAGCGAGGGCGGGGCCGAGGACAGGATGTCCGAGGCCGGATTCTAAAGGCAAGGATGCCGAATAGGCCGGGAACCCCGCCCGAGCCCGAGGCTGAGCCGTAGGCTGATCCGCGAGGACCAGGGAGCGAGCAAAAACAATGCCAGCCTGGTGCGAAGTTATTTTCAGGGTAGCCTGGTAAGGGGGCGGTGGGGTGCGTAAAACAGGAGTTCTACTACTGGCGGTCATCCTGGGACTGTGCTTGCTTCCGGGGTTACTGCTGGCGGCAAGTTCGGGGACAACAGACGCGGCCGTGGTCCCGCCGGCGGATGCCCAACCGGCACAGGCTGCTGCAGGCAACCAGGCAGCGGGCCTGAACCTTGACGCCAAAGGGGCCATCCTCATGGACCCCCAGACGGGGGAGGTCCTCTGGGAGAAGAATGCCCATGCCCGTTACTACCCGGCCAGCATGACCAAGCTGATGACCATGGTAGTAGCCATGGACATGGTAGCCAATGGCCAGGCCAGGCTGGATGAACCGGTGCAGACCAGCGAGCGGGCGGAAAGTTTTGGCGGTTCGGAAGTCTTCCTGGCTGCGGGGGAGACTTTCCCCCTTGAGCAGATGCTCATTGCCATCGCCGTGGCTTCGGCCAACGACGCGGCGGTAGCGGTGGCCGAACACCTGGCCGGTTCGGAGGAGGCCTTTGTGGCCATGATGAATGCCAAGGCCAAAGAACTGGGCTTGAAAAATACCCATTTTGCCAACTGCCATGGCCTCCACGATGAGCAAAACTATACTTCCGCCTACGATATGGCTGTTATTGCCCGTTATGCTTTGAAGTACCCCAAAATCCGGGAGTGGACCTCCATCAAGCGCTACACCTTCCGCCAGGAACCCTTGTCCATCCTGGACAATACCAACAAAATGCTCTACTGGTACCCGGGAACCGATGGTTTTAAAACCGGCTTTACCGATGCCGCCGGCTTGAATCTGGTATCAACGGTCGAAAGGGACGGCCTGCGTTTAATTGCCGTAGTCATGGGCGTGGAGACTCCTAACGGTCATTTCACCGATTCCATGAAACTTTATAACTGGGCCTATAAACAGTGGGCCTTCCAGCAGCTCTATGGCCCCGGCCAGGTGGTAGCCACCGTACCGGTAGGCAAGGGCCGGGTGGAACAGGTCAAAGCCATCACTACGGCTAAAGTTGGGGCGCGGATCAGCCGCATCCGGGGTAAGGGCGAAAAGGTAACTGCCAGGGTAGACTTACCGCCGCTTTTAAATGCACCCGTCAAGGAAGGTCAGAAAATCGGCCAGGTGACTGTCTTCAGGGATGATAAAGAGATAGATCACGTCGACCTGGTAACTGATGAAGCGGTAACCAGGGCCTCTCTAGGCCAGGAGATTACCAGGGTAATCAAGGCTGTTTTCACCATTCGACAATAATTTTACCATTATTTAGCAGGAAGTAGGCCGGTCGAGAGCGAATAAACCCCTTCGAAGAACGCAGCGAGGGGGTTTTGCTTTTGCAGGTGTTCTTTAGTATGGAAGGTAAAGAACTCTGGGCGCGGGTCAAGGGAGAGGTTGACCTGGAAAGCGCCGACCTTTTACGCCGGGAACTGGAAGCCAGCTTGGATCACGCCCGCCCGGAAATATTGCTACTTGATCTGGAAGGAGTTACCTTTATGGATAGTTCAGGGCTGGGGGTAATCCTGGGCCGTTACCGGCGTTTAAAAAATCAGGGAGGCAGGGTGATTATTTGCCGGCCCCAACCCCAGGTAAGACGGTTGCTGGAAATATCCGGCCTCAGTAAAATTATGACCATCCATCCCGATGGACCGGAAACTGTGGGAGGGGTGACTGATGGCTGGCGAAGCTAAAGTTGAAAACAGCATGGCCCTGGAGTTTTTGAGCCTGCCGGAAAACGTAGGCCTGGCCAGGGTGGCGGTTGCCACCTTTGCCGCCCAGGTAGATATGACCTTGAATGAACTGGAAGAGATTAAAGTTGCCGTTTCCGAAGCGGTGTCCAATGCCATCATCCACGGTTATCGAGGAGAACCCCGGGGTATAGTACGGGTGGCCGTGGAGCGCACGGCAGCGGGGCTGGTAATTACCGTGGAGGATAAAGGCTGCGGTATTCCCGATGTGGCCACGGCCATGCAACCGGCCTACTCCACTGATCCCGAAAGGATGGGGCTGGGCTTCGCCTTTATGCAATCCTTCATGGATGACCTGGAAGTGACCTCGGAGGTCAACCGGGGGACGCGGGTGAAGATGTTTAAAGCCTTCAAAGGAGAGGCTGGAAAGTAACCGGGGTGGCGATTTAAAGTGCGCTTGTCGGAAATGAACCTGCCCCGCTTTCCCCTCCTGTCTGAGGCTGAAACAGAAGAGCTGTTACGCCGGGCCAAGGCGGGGGATAAAGAAGCCCGGGAGCGGTTGATTAATTGCAACCTCAAGCTGGTTTTCAACCTGGTCCAGCGCTTTGAACATCGCAACTATGAGCTGGAGGACCTGTTCCAGATCGGCACCATTGGCCTGATCAAAGCCATTGACAAATTCGACCTGAGCTACCAGGTGCGGTTTTCCACCTATGCCGTTCCTATGATTTTAGGGGAAATCAGACGGTTTTTGCGCGATGATAGCACCGTTAAAGTAAGTCGTTCTCTAAAGGAGACAGCTTTCAAGGTCAACCGCACCCGTGAGGAAATGGCCAAAAAACTGGGCCGGGAACCATCTATTAGCGAAATAGCCGAAGCTATGGATCTTTCCCGGGAGGAAATAGTAGCCGCCCTGGAAGCCGTACAGATGCCGGGGTCCATCCACGATACCATTTACCAGGATGACGGCGATCCAATTTACGTTTTGGACCAACTGGCTACAGAGGAAGGGGAAGAGACAGCATGGCTGGATAAAATTGCTATAAAAGAAGTGCTGCGAAAGATTCCGGAGAAACACCGGCGGGTCCTGGTCATGCGTTTTTTCCAGGATAAAACCCAGGCCGAAGTGGCAGCCCGTATGGGATTGTCGCAAGTGCAGATTTCCCGCATCGAGCGCCAGGCCTTGCAAAAAGTCAGGGAACTGTTGCAGGCGGAGGGAAACAAAGGGGCGTCGCCGGCAGATAAAGAAAATGGGTGAAACATAAAAAAGTGGGAGACTGGAGCGAATGCCAATCGCTTTTCGTCTCCCAATTATTATTTTTACCATGATACCGCCGGCCATCGGCCGTCAGGTAAGGATACTATAATATTAAGCGCTGCGGTAAAGTTTGGTGAGGATAAATTCCTTGTGGCTCAGGGCCTCGGCGCAGGTATAACGGCCGTTCAGGGTACGGATAAACATATCCAGGATGGCGGTGCCGGCACCGTCCAGGTCCATTTCCCGGCGCAGCAGGCCTGTCAGGTCGACGTCAATGTGCTCGCTCATGGTACTGACCGTTACCGGGTTGGCCGATATCTTGATTACCGGGATGATGGGATTGCCGACAATGTTGCCTTGGCCGGTGGTGAAGAAGTGCAGGACCGAGCCGCCGGCAGCAAAAAGGGTCACGGCTTCAGCGCCGGCAGAAGAGGTCTCCATGTACCACAAACCCTTACCTTTGGGGGCTTCGGCGGGCTGGAGGACACCCTGGATCAGGGCCCGCTTGCCGATTTTCTGGATGTTACCGAGGGCCTTTTCTTCGATGGTAGTCAGGCCGCCGGCGATATTGCCTTCTGTAGGCTGGGAGCCGCAGAGATCGACGCCCTGGGAAATAATAAAGTCGCTGTAGGATTTAAAGCTCTGCATGAACTGTTCCCGGATCTCCGGGGTGGCGCAACGGGCGGCTACCAGGTGCTCGCCACCGGTAAGCTCGGAAGTCTCGCCGAAGAGGACGGTGGCACCCATATCGATCAGGCGATCGACAGCGTTACCTATGGAAGGATTGGAGGCTAATCCAGAGGTGGTGTCGGACTCGCCGCACTTGATGCTGACGACCAGTTCGGAGATATCGCATTCCTCTTTTTGCAATTCGGTAGCATACTGGACAAATTCGATAGCCTTGCGGGAAGCCATTTCAATGACCTTCAGGTCGCCGTAGCGCTCAATGGCAAAGCCGGCCACGGGTTTCCCGGTTTTGGCGATGCCTTCCACCACGCGGTTGGTCCAGTTGGGTTCAATTCCGATGACGATGCAGGCCGCCACATTGGGGTTGGAGCCGGTGCCGATTAAGGTGCGGAAGAAGAGTTCCAGGTCTTCGCCGAATTGGAGGCGGCCATAGGGGTGGGGCAGGGCGATGGTGCCGTCAATGAGTTTGGCTACACCTTCGGCGGCAGCATTGGAAAGGTCATCTAAGGGAAGAATAACTACCCGGTTGCGGACGCCGACGCTACCGTTTTCCCGGCGGTAGCCCATGAATTTGGTCCCGGTCATTTTTACCACCTCGCAGTTTTTAAATTATGGACGTGGACATGTTCGCCTTTGGCAATGGGGGCTACGGTTTTGCCGATTGGTTCGCCGTACTTGATTACCGTTTCACCATTGGCGATGTCCTTAAGGGCAATCTTGTGGCCGAGTTTGATGTCGCTCAAGGCCTTTACGGTAATGATGGAGTTGTCTTCCATCACCCATCCGCTAACCGTCTCGCCGGCCTGGATATCGGCCACGGCCACACCAACGGTATCCCGCTTGTCATGGACAAAAAATTTTTCCACTTCAGGTTCCCCCTCTCCGGAAATGTAAGAAAAGGACTCATCTGGAAGGCATAAAGTATGAGGTCTGTGGTAGGACCACATTTATTGTACAACCTTCTGTTAATAGTGTCAAGGCAAAATTTAATAGTAGATCCCCATAAAAAACAAGCAAGTATTACAAAAAAATTGTAAGATGCAGCAGGAAAATTTATAGTAATGGCGAATAATAATTACCAACCAAAGGATATATTAGGCAAACTTGAAAGGATGATGTTTAGTTGTCGCTCAAAAATGTTATTGCAACTGATGGGGCACCGGCAGCTATTGGTCCTTATTCCCAGGCTATTAAAGTTGGCAATATTATTTTTACTTCCGGTCAAATTCCCATTGACCCGGCCAACGGCCAGGTTGTGGAAGGTGGGGTGGCCGAGCAGACGGCCAGGGTGATGGCCAATTTGCAGGCCGTGCTGTCTGCTGCAGGAGCCAGCCTGGATGACGTTGTTAAGACAACACTGTACATTAAGGATATGAATGATTTTGGTGTCATCAATGAAGTTTACAGCTGTTATTTTGCCAAAGAACCCCCGGCGCGTTCCTGCGTGGAAGTGGTTCGGTTACCCAAAAATGTACTTGTGGAGATTGAGGCAGTCGCGGTTGTTGCCGGAGATAAGCAAACACTAGAGTAAACAAGAATAGCGCTAGGAGGAATATTATTTAGCTATAGGTACATTTAGCTCAAGGCGACGTTCGAGGAGGAAGAGAGGATGAGTTTTGTCCGTTGCTTGGAGTGTCCGAGGTGCCACAGTACTTATACAGCAACAGAGATTCATAATCTCTGCCAGTGTGGTTCTCCACTGCTGGTGCGTTATGATCTGGAACGCCTGGGGCAGGCTGTTAAAAAAGAGGACTTAAAAAGCCGGCGGGCCGATCTCTGGCGTTACTGGGAGTTTTTGCCTTTGGAGCGGGAAGAAAATATCGTTTCCCTGGGAGAAGGTTTTACTCCTATCTTTACTGCCAACAACCTGGGAAGGGAGCTTGGATTTAAGCACCTTTATATCAAAGATGAGGGCTTAAATCCAACCGGGACTTTTAAGGCCCGGGGTGCAGCCCTAGGCGTTTCTAAAGCTAAGGAATTAGGAATTAAAGCCATTGCCATGCCTACAGCCGGCAATGCCGGTGGTGCCTGGTCTTCCTATGGGGCCAAGGCGGGAATGGAAATGATTATTGCCATGCCTGTTGATGCTCCTGATCTGGCTAAAAAAGAGTGTGTGGTCAGCGGTGCCCGGACTTATTTGGTTAAAGGTTTAATCTCCGATGCCGGGAAAATCATCGCACAGGGGGTGAAAAAATACGGCTGGTTTGATGCTTCAACTCTAAAAGAGCCCTACCGCATTGAAGGCAAGAAGACCATGGGCCTGGAAATTGCCGAGCAATTTAACTGGGAGCTACCCGATGCCGTCCTCTATCCTACCGGCGGCGGGGTGGGTATCATCGGCATCTGGAAAGCCCTGCAAGAACTCCAGGATATTGGCTGGATTAAAGGGCCCTTACCCAAGATGATTTCCGTCCAGGCCGAAGGGTGTTCTCCCATTGTTAAGGCCTTCCAGGAAGGCAAAAAAGAATCGGAGTTTTTCCATGGTGCGCAGACTATTGCCGGCGGGATCCGGGTGCCCAAGGCTTTAGGTGATTTTTTGGTACTAGAGGCGGTTTACGAAAGCGGCGGTACGGCGGTAAGTGTTAGTGACGACGAGATTCTGGCAGCGGTAAAACTTGTCGCCAGGACAGAGGGCATGTTTATTTGCCCCGAGGGCGCCGCTGCCGTCGCCGGGGCGCAAAAACTACTGGCCAGCGGCTTCCTGAAGCCCGATGAAAAGGTGGTCGTTCTAAACACCGGTAGCGGTCTGAAGTACCCGGAACTGGTGGAACTGGACCTGCCGGTATTGGAGAAAGAGGGTGAGATTTAGGTAAGGATATATTGTTCGGTAAAAAAATAAAGCATATAATACAAAAAAATTTTAATACCATTGAGAGGAAAAATGGAAAAAATGTCGAATACCTTTCTCATCATCATAGGTCGGACCACATACATGTTGCTTCGTCTAATTGTTATCTAGAAGAAAAGAGGATAAGAGAATGACAAAAATAGCATGGGTTATTGATGAGGAAAAAGATAATGTAGCAACTATTTTAAGCCACGGAGTAAAGAAAGGCGCGGCAATACAGGTGGAAACATATAGAAAAATTAAAGAAATCACAGTCCAAGCAGATATTCCTTATGGGCACAAAATTGCTATTAAGCCCATAAGGAAGGGCGATATGGTACTGAAGTACGGCCTGAGTATTGGCCGGGCTACACAAGATATAGAGATTGGGCAACATGTTCATGTACATAATATCGAATCTATGAGAGGGAGAGGCGATTTGGTTAAGAAGAGGAGGTGGTGCAATGGGTAGTTTTATGGGATATGTTCGTCCTGATGGGACAGTAGGGGCAAGAAATTATCTGTTAATTTTGTCGGCTACAATATATGCCAACAGTGTAGTCGAACGGGTAGCTAATTCTCTCTATGGAGCCATTCCTATTACCCATCCTCTTGGACGTTCCCAGACTAAAAGCGATCTGAAAATGACTTTTGATATTCTTTGTGGTATGGGAAAAAATCCGAATGTTGGCGGAGTAGTAGTAATAGATCATTTCAGGGAAGAACTTTGTAACATTCATGATATAGCACACGAAATTTCCAAGACTGGTAAACCAGTAGAAACAGTGAACATCCGGGCTGTTGGGGGTGCTATTAATGCAGTAGCCGAAGCCACGCGTAAAGGCATGCATATCATGCGAAAACTTTCTACCCTGACGAGAGAAAAAGCTGAGGTGTCAAATTTTATTTTGGGACTTAACTGTGGCACATCGGATACTACATCAGGCTTATCTTCCAATGTGGCCTTGGGGATTTGTTCTGATCGCTTTATTAGGGAGGGTAGCCGTTCCATTTTGGCGGAGCTTCCTGAACTTATGGGTGCCGAGGAATGGCTGGCTTCAAGAGCCGTTTCTCCAGAAGTAGCGCAAAAGATTTATAAGGCTATCCAGAGCTATGAAGAACGTATTCTAGCTACTGGAGAGGATATCCGTGGCTCACAGCCTACTGGGGACAACATCGCTGGTGGCATAAGTACCATCGAGGAAAAGTCTCTTGGCGGTGCCAAGAAGAGCGGTTCTGCCCCCATTCAAGATGTTATTGGCTACGGTGAGAGGCCGGGAAGGGTTCCCGGTGTCTACCTTATGTATACCCCAGGCCATGGTAGCGAGTCGATTACTGGTATCGCTGCTGCCGGGGCGCAAGTTTTGGTATTTTCAACTGGTGGTGGCCATACTATATCTCACCCTATCATGCCCACAATTAAGATTACGGGTAACAACACTTCGTACCAACTAATGCAGGACACTGTCGATTTGGATTTGAGCGGAATTTTGTCGGGTACCATGGGCATTCAAGAGGCAGCAGACCTTATTTACAACGAAGTATTGGAAGTGCTCTCGGGTAAGATGACAAAGTCGGAAATTCTAAAAGAGATGACAGGCTTTGCTATTCACCGTATAGGTATAAGTCTTTAGGGTGGAATACTTTCTTGAAAGGGGGCTGGCATTTTCTGTGAAGACAAGTTAGTAGACCAACTTTGTTTTTTGTAAAGAGGAAGAGATGTAAAGCTAAGTTTTGAGTAGCTGATCCCATCGCGTTGTACATCTTAGGTTTGTGAAATATTTATAATGAGGAGGAAGAGGTATAATGTTATCAGTAAAGTCCTTTTCGTTGGCTGGAAAGCTAATAAGCATCTTTCTTTTGATGGTTTTACTGATATCTGGCTGCGGTAAAAAGAGTAGCTCACAAGAAAGCGCAAAAGCTGGAAATGGACAGGCTACCTATGTTTTTAAGGTGGGGCATAGTCAACCTGAGAATCATCCTTTTCAGATTGGTTTGAAGAAGTTTGCTGAGTTAGTACAGGAAAAATCCAAGGGGCAAATAAAGATCGAGGTATATGCTAGCGGAGTTCTCGGCGGGACCCGTGATAGAACCGAAGGAGTAAAAGTTGGTACGGCGGATATGGAATTAGTTGGTAGCCCCGATCTTTCCAGGTGGGTTCCTCAAGCTTACTTGTTTGACCTGCCCTTCTTAATCAAGGATTACAAGCAGGCAGACGCTATTATGGATGGACCAGTTGGCGATGCTATAAAGAAGGCAGCTGCAGAAAAAGGGTTTAAGCTACTTGCTTATGGAGAAAACGGCTTCAGACACGTCTTTAATAAGTACAAGCCTATTAATACTTTAGAGGATCTAAAAGGACTTAAATTAAGGGTCTATCCGAATCAAGTGTATACGGAAACCTTTAAGGCCCTGGGTGCCTTACCCATGACCACTGACTGGGGTGAATTATATACAGCTCTGGCTCAAGGGGCAGTAGATGGTGCTGAGGCTGCAGAGGCTCATTTCATGGCAGCAAAATTTTACGAAGCCGGACAGAAGTACTTTTCCCTTACTCGACATACGTATATTCCAGCGGTGCTCATAATGAATAAAGCCAAGTTTGATAAACTTTCTCCTGAACTGCAAAAGGTTATACAAGAAAGTGCCCAGGAAGCTATGAAGTACCAGAGAGAAGTGGCTCGTAAGCAAGCTGAAGAATATCGCCAAAACATGGAAGAAAAGTATGGGGTAAAGGTTAACGAAGTAAAAGATTTATCAAAGTTTATAGAAGCAGTTAAGCCCATATACGATGCCTGGGTGCCAAAGATTGGCAAGGATCTAGTTGAAGCTGCGCAAAAAGCCAGCTAAAAGTGTTTGCCACGGGCGGTACAGAGAGTAGTTCTGCACCGCCCGTGGCAAGTTCAAAGGGGAGGGTATAATTTTTGTACTGGATTAAAAAATGTAACGATTACGTTTTTAAAATTCTACGATTACTTCTTGTGGCCATTGTTATGGTCTTGACAGGAGTGACTTTCCTCCAGGTGGTACTTCGGTATGTATTAAAATTACCCTTACCTTGGGGGGAAGAATTAGCAAGGTATCTATTTGTATGGTTAACGTTTTTAGGCAGTGCTGCTGCTGTAAGAACGAAGGCCCACATAATTATGGACTTAGTGATAAATACCATACCGGTGAGATTTAAGAAAATGGTTAACATATTAGCATATATAATCTTTTTAGCGTTCTGTGGACTACTAATAATCCAGGGATGGCAATTAATGGTGATGAATATGGGGCAAAAATCGGATGCCTTAAAGGTTCCTATGGCTTACCCTTATGTCGTAATACCGTTGGGTGCGTTTTTTATGGCAATTTTTCTCCTGGAACAGGTAATGGAAATTATGCAGTCTCGAGAAGCTGAACAAACGAAGAGTGCAGCAAACTAGTCAGGGGAGGAAAACCGATGGTAGAAGCATTACTTGTTACGTTTGCTGTAGGGTTGATTATAGGTCTTCCTATAGCTGTAGCCCTGATTGTCGGAGTTATTGCGGGTCTTTATCTGGCTGACATTCCCTTGATGGTAGTTACTCAAAAAATGTTTACCAGCCTGGATAGTTATCCTTTACTAGCCATTCCTTTCTTTATCTTGGCTGGAGCAGTTATGCAACATGGAGGAATGGCCAAACGCCTAGTAAGATTTGCTTCGGCATTAGTCGGTCATATTTCAGGCGGTCTGGCTCTGGTAACAGTACTTGCATGTACATTTTTCGGTGCTCTTTCAGGGTCTGCCCCGGCTACTACAGCTGCCATAGGTTCTGTTACCGTACCGGAGATGACGAAAAGAGGTTACGATGTCAAATATTCTGCTGCCTTAGCTGCAGCTGCTGGAATTCTGGGTATATTGATTCCGCCGAGCATCCCGCTGGTTTTATATGGCGTTACGGCTAATGTTTCGGTAGCTACACTTTTCATGGGCGGAATTATGCCAGGGATTATTCTCGGGCTACTTCTAATGGTAGTTGCTTACCTGATAGCGAAAAAAAGGGGTTATCGTTCAGAGAAGCGAGCGGAACTTAATGAACTATTGCACGCGTTGAAAGAGTCCTTTTGGGCCCTTTTAGTTCCTGTTATCATCCTGGGAGGTATTTATGGCGGGGTATTTACACCAACAGAGGCTGGAGTAGTTGCGTCCGTATATGCTTTATTTGTAGGCGCGTTTGTTTACCGTGAGCTTGACCTTAAAAGGTTGGTAAAAGTTGCCTATGATGTTGCCGAAAGCACCGCAACTATTATGTTAGTCGCCGGAGCTGCTACGATTTTTGGCTGGTTTATGACCAACCAGAATATACCTCAAACTCTAACTGAACAAATATTGACCTTCTCATCTAATGGTTTTATTGTCTTGCTGTTATTAAACATCATTTTTTTAGTTACAGGATTGTTTATGAACCAAGGACCTGCTATTTTAATCCTGGCACCTATTCTTTTGCCGGTTATTACAAAGTTAGGAGTTGATCCTGTTTTTTACGGTATCGTTATGACAATGGTACTAGGCCTTGGACAGATAACCCCGCCAGTTGCTCTATCTATATTTGTGGCAAGCCGTTTAAGTAATGTATCTGTTGAAAAACTAACACCTAGTGTTATGCCGTTTTTACTCATTATGATTTTGGGGGCTTTTATTTTAACCTACATGCCTGGTGTCGTAATGCTAATCCCGAATTTGTTAGGAATACATTAAAGGGGTGGTTATATTAGTGGCTAGGCCATTTTTGAGTAATCCGGTGATGGCCCAGTATTTAGATTTTTATTGTAGGGCTATTGTTGAAAAGGCGGGAGTACCAGGAAAAGATGCCCAGATACTTGTGGAGGCCTTAATCGAAGCCGATCTTCGCGGTGTCCATACCCACGGTGTCGCCCGGCTCGGTATGTACCTGGAGCGTGTTAAGCAGGGAGTATTGAACCCGGCGGCGAAAGTTAAAGTACTGAATGATGCAGGTGCCGTTGCTGTGGTCGATGGTGATAATGGTTTTGGGCCTGTAGTGGGACGGCATGCTTTAAATCTAGCTATAACTAAAGCTAAAGATTATGGTGTGGGCGTAGTTGGAGCAAGGCATAGCAACCATCTCGGAGCGCTAGGAGTTATTGCTGTACATGCAACTTACCACCACATGATCGGTATAGTTTTTACGAATACCTCACCCGTAATGGCACCCTGGGGAGGTTATAAGCCCATCCTGGGCAACAACCCGTTTGCTATTGCCGTACCCCGCAAGGATGAAGAACCGTTAGTACTTGATCTCTCGTTAAGCAAGACGGCCCGCGGCAATATTATTTTGGCGGCACGTGAGGGGAAACCTATTCCGCGGGACTGGGCGATAAACGATCATGGCGAACCTACGACGGACCCTATTGAAGCTTTACGCGGTGCTGTACTGCCCATGTCAGAACATAAGGGATACGGTCTCGCAATAATGGTAGACATTCTGGCGGGCGTATTAACCGGCGCTGCTTTTGCCACAAAGGTCGGTTCTTTAGTCCCACCAGACTTCAGTAAGCCCTTGGATACAGGACATTTAGTCATGGCACTGGATATAACTAAGTTCATGCTCCTGGATGAATTTTACGAGCGCTTAGAGGAGTTTGTTCGGATGATAAAAAATTCCCCTCTGGCTGTTGGCTTTAAAGAAATACTCCTACCTGGAGAAAGAGGAGCCAGGGAGAGGGAAAAACACCTTAAAGAAGGCGTATACCTGGAGGATACAACTTTAGAAGGGTTGAAGCACTTAGGCCAGGAATACGGTATTATATAACGGCTGGTATGGCGAGCCAGCCGCTTTTTTTTAACTAATATTGCTCTTCTTATTGGCATTCATCAAGTAATTATTCCTTGAACAGCTCAACAAATAAGGTATTTTTTTGTATAATACTAACCATAAAGGTTAACAAGGGGGTTAACCATGGCAAGCGACCAAATCCACCCGGCCCTTAAGGCTATGAAACCTATTGCCCAAGGCATAGCAGCAACCTTTGGTAAAAATTGTGAAGTTGTTCTTCATGATCTCAGCGAGCCGTCCAGTTCCCTTATTTTCAAAGCCGGATCGGTGACTAATAGAGAAATCGGCGCCCCGGTTACCAACCTGGTGTTAGAAGCTCTGCAACGTTACGGTGACGCCACCGAGGATTTAATCGGCTATCTTAACCGGACCAAGGACGGTAAGGTCTTGAAATCCTCCACCATTTTTATCCGTGATAACAGCGGCAAGATCATTGGTTGCCTGTGTATTAACTTTGATCTTACTGAGTTCCAGCTGGCAAAAAATATTTTAGAAGACTTTTGCCAGCTAAAGGACCTGGCGGAAGCAGGTTTTGAACGTACCCAGGAGCAGTTTGCCCGGGACATTAACGAAGTGGTTGACAACGTAGTGGAAAACGTCCTGCAGGAACTGGGCAAACCGGTACCGGTCATGACCAAGGAAGAAAAGGTTAAGGCCGTGGAAATGCTTGATGACCGGGGTATTTTCCTGGTCAAGGGGGCGGTGGATGTGGTAGCCCAGGCCCTGGCAGTTTCAAAATATACCATTTATAATTACCTTGAGGAAGCCCGGGCCCTTAAAGGCAACCGGAGGGCCGTACTATAGGGCAACAAAACCAGGGTTGACCTGGATAGTGGCGATGGGGGTGCAGGCTGGGAATCAGGCCCTTAAGAAAAAGACGGCATGGTTTCCGGCAGCAATTTTCAGGAGGAAGGACAGGATGCTTTTTACCTTTGATCTCCAGACGCCAAGCAAAGAGGCCATGGTTGATATTACTCACCTGGCAGCTAGAGCAGTACAGGAGGCGGGTGTAAAGGAAGGCCTTTGCCTGGTCTACGTACCCCACACGACGGCCGGGGTGACCATAAATGAAAATGCCGACCCGGATGTGGTAGCCGATATCCTGGCGGCTCTGGCCAGAATTGTTCCGGCGGGAGGTTACCGCCACGGGGAAGGCAACTCGCCGGCCCACATCAAGGCTTCCCTCATGGGCAGCAGCCAGACGGTGATTGTTCATAATGGCAACCTGGTGTTGGGAACCTGGCAGGGCATTTATTTCTGCGAATTCGACGGCCCCCGCCGGCGCAAGGTGCATATCAAGGTGTGGGAGGGATAGAGAAAAATTGCCTGCTCGACAGCCAGGAAGGCCAATGGTATAATATACCCGTAGTGGAAGATAATAGTGGCATGGAAGTGGTGAGCTCATGGAGGATGCTCTCCTTTCTCTGGTAGAACGCTTGCGGGAGGCTCTTATAAAGAGAGAAGAAATTATGTTTGCTTATCTCTTTGGTTCCCACGCCCGGGGAACGGCGAATAAACTGAGTGATGTAGACGTGGCCGTTTTTCTGGATGAACTCCGTTTACCGCCGGTGGGTCACTATGGTTATAAAAGTGAGTTGCTTGTTGCCATGAGACAGGAGCTGCGGGAACCGTTGGATTTTGTTATCCTTAATGAAGCACCTTTACCCCTGCGTTTTCGTGTCCTGCGGGATGGAAAACTCCTATTCTGCCGCGATACCCGGGTTCGGATAACTTTCCACGAAAAAACCATGCGGGATTACCTTGATTTCCGGCCCATGCAGAAGATTCAAGTGGAGTACCTGCACAAGAGAATGGCCGAAGGACGCTTTGGGGGTGCAAGGGATGGTTGATGCGGCCGTTATCAATCGAAAATTGCAACAGCTGGAAAGTTATCTAGCTCAACTGGAGAAGCATAAACATGTTAAGGCCCCTGACCTGGAAAAAAATATGGAACTAGCCTGGATCGTAGAACATGGTTTGCAACTAAGCATCCAGGTTGTACTGGATATAGGTACGCATATCCTGGCTGAAGAAGGAATTATTGTAGATGAATATAGCAATATTTTTGGTGAACTTGCCGAACTAGGGGTTTTACCTGAAAAATTTGCCCGGGATATTTCCGGGATGTCAGGATTTAGAAATATTCTGGTCCATGAATATGGCAAGGTAGATATGGAAAAAGTGGCCGATATCATGAACCACCACCTTGATGATTTTCGTCAGTTTGCCCGCTATATTGTTAAGTACCTGGGTTGGAGTTTTTAGCTGCTATAAAGCCCCGGCGATTCCCGGGGCTTACATTTATAGATCGGCGCTATGATCGGCATAAGCGATTTTCACATTGGCCTTGAATTCGGTTAGTTTGCCGTCTCTAACATTGGCAGTCAGGTTATAAACCTCTACGCCAGAGATGTTTTTTACCTCCCGGCTGGCTTCAGCCACTGCCTGCTGGACGGCATCCTTCCAGTTATGGGGCGATTCGCCCACCAGTTCTACTACTTTAACGTGCAAAAGAAAACCTCCCTTCCTTCAAAAATCATATTTACTGTTGGTTTTATTATTCCCCGGCCAGGTAGAATAATCCCCTTTCTTGACGGAGTAATAAACGGGATTTATAATAACCTTAAGTGACAAGACAGCTGATAAGACAGAACCAATAAATTTAACCTCTAGCAGGACTGGTCTGGCGGCTATCTTTAGGATTGGAGATTACACCGGGGATGTCCGTACGGTCCTGAGCACTTTTGGAAGGGGAGAACTTATGTCGGAACTGGTTCAAGAAATAGAAAAACTAAAAAAAGAACGCCAGGCGGTAGTCCTGGCCCATAATTACCAGCAGGATGCCGTCCAGGATATAGCGGATTTTGTGGGCGATTCCCTGGCCCTCAGCCGTTATGCTGCCACTACCAGGGCCAAGGTGGTAGTTTTAGCCGGGGTACGCTTTATGGCGGAAAGTGCCAGCATCCTGGCACCAGAAAAAATAATCCTCCTGCCGGACAGCCAGGCCGGCTGTCCCCTGGCCGATAGCATTGATGTCGAGGCCTTGCGGGACACTAAAGCCAGATATCCGGATGCCGCAGTAGTCTGTTACGTGAATACTGCAGCCGATGTTAAGGGCGAAAGCGATATTTGCTGTACCTCCAGCAATGCCGTGGCGGTCGTTCAGTCCTTGCCCCAGCGGAGAATACTTTTTGTCCCGGACCGAAATCTCGCCAGTTTTGTCGCCCGGTTTACCGACAAAGAGATAATCCCCTGGGATGGCGCCTGCCTTACCCATTACCGGGTGACTCTCGACGAGCTTGAAAGGGCCAGGGCGGCCCACCCGGAGGCTGAAGTCCTGGTCCATCCCGAGTGCCGGCCGGAAGTCGCCCGGGCGGCCGACTTTGTCGGCAGTACTGGAGCCATTCTCAAGTATGCCCGGGAAAGCAGGTCCAAAGAGTTTCTAATCGGTACGGAGATGGGCATTCTCCACCGCTTGCAGCTAGATAATCCGGAGAAGAAATTTTATCTCCTGTCCCCGGGGCTGGTTTGCCCCAATATGAAGCTTACCTCCCTGGAGAAGATAGCCCGCTGCTTACGGGAGATGCAGCCGGTAGTCCATGTGCCGGAGACCACCCGCAGCCGAGCCTACCGCGCCCTGGAGCGCATGCTGGCCGTGTAATTGGCTTTAAGGATAAAGCTAAGCCCGGTCAAAATGAGGAGCAGTTACTGGTTTGGGGAGCAAGTTGTTACGGCTGCCTTTTTCATCCTCTGCTAGTGCCGTCCAGGCGGCATGAATGTCTACTTTGAGGAGAGATTATTTGAAGTATGGACTGGGAAAGGGTTCCCCGTTATATCGTTAATTTTAATCTTACTGGTTTACCTAGGGAAGAGACTGATATTTTGGTTATCGGCAGCGGCATTGCCGGCCTTTATACAGCTTTAAAGGTAGCCGGACGCTACCGAGTGGTCCTGGTAACTAAAGATAACCCGGCGGAATGCGCTACCGACCTGGCCCAGGGGGGAATTGCCGCTGCCATTGACGAGGAAGATTCCTCCGCCTTACACCTGGAAGATACTTTAACAGCGGCTGCCGGCCTGGGGGACCCTGCTGCCGCCAGGGTGCTGGTAACAGAAGGGCCTGGACGGGTGCAGGAGCTGATTGAATGGGGTATACCCTTCGATCGTGAAGGTGATAAGGTAGCCCTGGGAAAGGAAGGAGCCCACAGCCGGCGGCGCATCCTCCACGCCGGCGGCGACGCCACCGGGGCTATCATCTGGCAGGGCCTGGCAGCCAGGGCGGCAGGAGCCAGAAACATTCAGCTGTGGCCGGGGACAATGGTCCTGGACCTGCTGGTTGTTGAAGGCCGTTGCTGCGGTGCCCTGGTGTTAACCGGGGAAGGGAACATTAAAGCCGTCATGGCCGGTGCCGTGGTCCTGGCCTGCGGCGGCGCCGGGCGAATTTACCCCGTTACGACCAACCCGGCAGTAGCTACCGGCGACGGCGTGGCCATGGCCTACCGCGCCGGGGCTGAGGTCATGGACGTGGAGTTTTACCAGTTTCACCCTACCGTCCTGGTGCACCCCGGCGCACCCGGTTTCTTGATTTCCGAGGCCGTCCGTGGGGAAGGGGCGATTTTACGCAATCAGGCCGGCGAAAGGTTTATGCATGCCTACCACCCCTTAGGGGAGCTGGCCCCCCGGGATGTCGTCGCCCGGGCGGTAGCCAGCGAGATGGCCCGGCACGGGTCCGGCCACGTTTATCTGGACCTGACCCACCTCAAGGGCGAACTGGTGGAACGCCGTTTTCCCACCATCACCTCCACCTGCCGGGAGCTGGGATTAGACCCGCTAAAAGAATGGTTGCCCGTGGCCCCGGCGGCCCATTACTTTATGGGCGGGGTGCGAACGGACTTAAACGGGCGGACTAATATTACCGGCCTTTATGCCGGCGGCGAAGTAGCCTGTACCGGGGTCCACGGCGCCAACCGCCTGGCCAGCAATTCCCTGCTAGAAGGCCTGGTTTTTGGCGGGCGGATAGCCGCCGAACTTTTAAACCAGGAACTCAAGCCATCCCCTTGTCCACGGCTAAAATACAATACGCTAAAAGATGGCGGCCAGGAGGATACCGACAACTGGCTGGCCGCCCAGAAAATTATGCAGCAGCGGGTAGGTTTAATTCGCAATGGGGAGGGCTTACAAGAGGCTGCCAGCACCCTGGAATCTTGGTGGCCGTTACTGGGTTATCCAGCCCGGGACCGCCTGGCGGCAGAGATCCGCAATATGCTGACTGTGGCCCATTTAATTATTACTGCCGCCACCTGGCGCCGGGAAAGCCGGGGCGCTCATTACCGCGAGGACTTCCCGGAAACCGATCCCGCCTACCGCAAGCGGCTGGTGCTGGCCAGGGAGAAGGAAGCCAGGGAAGTCCCGCTCCAGCAATTTCCTGGCAATTGAAGCGCAACTCAATTATCACTTTCCACCTATCTCCGGAGGCGATTCTAATATGCTCAATATGCTCGCAGTTACAGAAATAGTCAAAAGAGCCCTGGAAGAAGACCTGGGCGCGGGAGACCTGACCAGCAGCGCCCTTTTTACCCCTGCCGACCGCGGCCGGGGGGAAATCATCGCCCGCCAGGAGGGGATTATTGCCGGCCTGCCGGTAGCCGGGCTGGCCTTCCAGATGATACCCCCGGGCTGTACCTTTACACCCCTGGTAACCGATGGTAGCCAGGTTGCCGCCGGACAAAGGGTAGCTAGGGTAGAGGGGTCTCTGGTGGCCCTCCTGGGGGCTGAAAGGGTGGCTTTAAATTTTCTCCAGCGCCTGTCGGGCATCGCTACCATGACGTCCCGTTATGTAGAGCTGGTTAAGCCCTATAAAGCTAAAATTTGTGATACCCGCAAGACCGTTCCCGGCCTGCGCCTCCTGGATAAATACGCTGTCCGCATGGGGGGCGGGCTAAACCACCGCTTGAACCTGGGCGATGCCGTCCTGCTTAAGGATAACCATATTAAAGCGGCGGGGAGTATTACCGCGGCGGTAGCCAGGGTCCGCCGGGCCATTCCCCTGACGACGAAAATTGAAGTGGAGGTTGAAAACCTGGCCCAGGTCGAAGAGGCCCTGGCCGCTGGGGTGGAGCTGATTATGCTGGACAACATGTCTCCCCCAGAGATGCGCCGGGCCGTAGAAGTGATTGGCGGCCGGGCCTTAGTAGAGGCTTCCGGCGGCATAACTCTGGACCGGGTAGCAGAAGTAGCGGCTACCGGCGTCGACTATATTTCCGTAGGCGCCCTGACCCATAGCATTGCCGCCCTGGACCTGAGTTTGGAACTATTTTAGCCTCCTGCCTCCCGTGAGGAGGCTTTTTAAATACCCCTGGTAATTTTATTTTTAATAATGAGGAGGATTTTATCCTCGGAGTTTGAACTAAATAAACTGGGGTCCTGAAACATTTTATTGGGATAATAAAATGGCAGAAGGAGGCAAAAGTAATGGCGAAAGTCGAGAAATTGGTTCGCTTTGCTGCCGGGAGAGATATCTTTTACGGCCGCCTGGAGGGAGAGACGATTGTTGCCTTTGAAGGTGATATTTTCGGGGAGCACTGGGAAAATGGCCGGTGCTTCAGTTTAAATGAAGTGCCTCTATTGGCTCCCTGCCGGCCCAGTAAGGCTGTATGTGTAGGGCTGAATTATAGCAATCATATTAAAGAAATGGCCGAGAAAGTGCCGGAAGAGCCGGTCATCTTTATCAAGCCCTCAACCTGTGTCATTGGCCCTAATGAAAATATAATTTACTGGCCCATGATCAAACGCCTTGATTACGAAGCCGAACTGGCCGTGGTTATCGGCCGCGAGGCCCGTAATGTAAAAGAAGAAGAAGCCTGGGAGTATATTTTCGGCTATACCGTTGGAAACGACGTTACAGCCAGGGATTTGCAGCAGAAAGACGGCCAGTGGACCAGGGCTAAGAGCTTCGATACATTTTTACCCCTTGGACCCTATATTGTGCGGGGTATTGATGTTTCCGACCTTCGCGTCCAGTCTTTTTTAAACGGCAAGCTAAAGCAGGACGGCCGTACTTCCCAGCTCATCTTTTCTGTACCTTTTCTGGTGAGTTTTATCTCTCAGGTAATGACCTTATTACCCGGAGATGTAATCATGACCGGCACGCCGGAAGGGGTGGGTCCCATGCAGGTGGGCGATACCATTGAAATTAGGGTGGAAAAGATAGGGAGCCTGGTTAACAGGATCATTGCTCGGTAGTTATCACTAACGTTGCTTACAAAAATCTTTAGCCCATCTATGCCTCAACAATTATCAGCATGGCCATCCCGCTAAGATTTTTTAAGCGGTTAACAATATACAATCAATAAGGTGCATGCAAACCTGTCTACTCATATATTCATTTTATATCATAAATTTCATTTTTCATCAAAAACAATTTGCATTCTACATTGACTTGAGCCGCAGTTATGATAGAATTCCCCAAAGGGGAAGCGTAACATAGAAGATGCAATTTCAAAACACTACATAAAGCATTTATAAAGGGGTTTGAGAAAATATGGATAGTTCGAAGCAGCTTGGTGAAAGCAACATCGGTCAGCTGCTGTGGAAATTTTCGTTGCCCGCCATAACAGGCATGCTGGTAAATGCTCTTTATAACGTGGTGGACAGGATATTTGTCGGACGGGGAGTAGGCTCCCTGGCCCTCGCGGGGATAACCATAAGTTTTCCCGTAATGATTGTGCTGATGGCCTTTTCCATGCTCATCGGCATGGGGTCTTCTTCATTAATATCCATCCGCCTTGGTGAGCGCAGGAAGGAAGAGGCCGAACAGATAGCCGGTAACGGCCTGGTATTACTGGTTTTAATTGCAGCAGTTTTATCGCTTCTGTTCCTGGGATTCTTAGAACCCCTTTTATCCGCCTTTGGAGCCAGCGAAGTTGTAATGCCTTATGCAGCGGATTATTTGCGAGTAATTTTAACAGGTAATGTTTTAATGTCTATCGGCTTCGGCATGAGCAATATGATTCGGGCTGAGGGCAAGCCGGTAATTGCCATGTACACAATATTAATTGGCGGGATTACCAATATTCTTCTCGATTATATAGCTATCTTCCTACTGGAAATGGGGATTAAAGGCGCGGCTCTAGCTACAGTTATTTCCCAGGGGGTCTCCGCCGGCTGGGTCCTTTATTATTACCTGTCCGGGAAAAGCCTGATCAAGTTGCGCTCGAAGAATTTTACTCTGCAACCGATTGTGTGTCTTAACATTTTTGCGGTGGGTTTTCCCCCCTTCGCCCTGCAATTGGTACACAGCGTGCAGCAGGTGCTTTTCAACAAGAGCCTTGCTTTTTATGGAGGAGATCTGGCCGTAGCTGCTGTCGGCGTTGTTTTTAGCCTGGGGACCTTTATGTTCATGCCTGTGATAGGAATCTCCCAGGCCGCGCAACCGATCATCGGCTTTAACTACGGAGCCCGGCAATTTGACCGGGTTAAGGCCACTTTAAAGCTGGCCAGCTTTTGGGCGACGGTAATTGTGGGGTCCGGCTATATTTTCACTAGAATCTGGCCGGAAAATCTGATAGCGCTGTTTAGCCGTGGGGATGTCCAGTTAATAGAGTTGGGCAGCCACGCCATGCAAAGACTTTTTCTTGTCCTCCCCGTGATCGGTTTTCAAATTGTAGGTGCAGGATATTTCCAGGCAGTAGGAAAACCGGTGCAGGCTACGCTACTTTCCCTGTCGAGGCAGGTCCTGCTCTTTATACCTCTACTGCTAATCCTGCCGCGGTTTTGGGGGCTGGAAGGTATCTGGTGGGGCGCTCCTATTGCCGATGCAGGCGCAACCCTGATAACTGCCGGGTGCCTTTATTATGAGTTTAGAGCCAGGAATGCACCTCTGGCAGGATTAGAACCATACAGCACCGGCAGGAAGGGATAACCAGGCGGGAAGGGTGTCCGGCTCCGGCGACAGAATCCGTCCTGGCTAGAGTTAAAAAAGCCTTTACAAAGTCAACGGTAAGAGAAATAATAATAATATCATCAAAGCTGGAGGGATTTTTACTTATGGAAATTGCCCGGCGGGCTGCCGGCATCAGCCCATCTCCTACCCTGGCTATTGATGCCCAGGCCAAAGCCATGAAGGCTAAAGGTATTCAGGTAATCAACTTTAGTGCCGGTGAGCCTGATTTCGACACGCCCGAACATATCAAGCAGGCAGCCATTGACGCCTTGAAGGCCGGCTTTACCCGTTACACGCCCGTGGCCGGGATCCCGGAACTGCGCCAGGCAGTCTGCGACAACCTGAAAAACCGGGGTTTGAGCTATGAGCCTGCCGATATAGTGGTATCGTGCGGCGCCAAACACTCCCTTTATAACGCCATGCAGGTCTTACTTAATGATGGGGATGAAGTAATCATCAGTGCTCCCTACTGGGTAAGTTATTACGAGCAAATTAAACTGGCCGGTGGAGTACCGGTGGTAGTAAATACCGATGCTACTACGGATTTCAAGTTAACCCCGGCGGCCCTGAAGGCAGCCCTGACTCCCCGGACCAAACTCTTAATCCTTAATTCGCCCTGCAATCCCACCGGGGTGGTCTACAGCCGGAACGAATTAGAAGCCCTGGCGGAAGTAGTCCTGGCCCATGGCCTGATGGTTATTTCCGATGAAATATACGCCGCCCTACTCTACGATGGTCTCACCCATACCAGCATCGCCGCCCTGGGGCCGGAAATAAAAGAGCGCACCATCGTCATCGACGGCGTGTCCAAAACCTATGCCATGACCGGCTGGCGGATTGGCTATGCCGCCGCTCCCCGGCCTATTGCCAAGGCCATGACCGACCTGCAGAGCCACTCGACTTCCAACCCTACTTCTATAGCCCAGAAGGCGGCGGTGGCCGCCCTGACCAGCAGCCAGGAACCGGTGGAGGCAATGCGCTGCGAGTTTGAAAAGCGCCGCAACCGCATCCTGGCAGGATTAAGGGAACTGCCGGAAGTAGAATGCAACCAGCCCGGTGGAGCCTTCTATGTTTTCCCGTACATCGGCAAGCTATTTGGTCGCCGCTTCCGCGGCCAGGTGCTGGCCAGTTCTACTGACGTGGCTACGGTTCTCCTTAATGAATACCAGTTAGCCGTGGTACCTGGCATTGCCTTTGGCGCCGACCCATTCTTACGCCTATCCTATGCCACCTCGATGACCCAGATCGAAGCCGGCCTGGAGCGGCTAAAGGCTTTTATCGTCGAATTACAATAAAACTACCCACTCCTGAGCCCGGGGTGTCCCGGGCTTTTGTATATAAGCTACAAAAACGATCGCCTGGAAATATACTCCAGGCGGATAATGCTCAATTACCAGAGCTAGTTTTATGGTAACCTGGCCAGGATAGCGAGCAGGGAAGCGATAACACCGACAAATCCGACTATTACTGCTGCGATAGTACCAAAAGACCAGCGCTGAACACTGCGGAATTCGCGTAGCATTTCCTCCCGCAGAATACCAATCGCTTGCCGTAACGTCCCCATTTCTGTTTCTATTCTGGTAAACCGGTTTTCGTATTTATTATCTAGTTCGTTAAACCTACCTTCAAACTTTTTCTCTAACTCGGCAAACCTACCTTCAAACTTTTTCTCTAACTCGGCAAACCTACCTTCAAACTTTTTTTCTAACTCGGCAAACCGACTCTCGAATTTTTTCTCTAACTCGGTAAACTGGGTTTCCACCTTACTAAACCTGGTTTCCCAGCGTGCATCCATGTTATTAAGCTGCTGGACCAGGTAATTGAATGGGTCAAAACCTCTGGGGTAGAATATTTCATCTGTCCCGGCAGCTATTTCTTTCCTGGCTTCTTCAGGCATATTTTTCCCTCCCTGATACAATTGTACCATTATCTCCCGGGACGGGCAATAGCAGTTCTTATTACTGCAAACCTCCCCTCATTGTCCGGGACAGTAGAACAGCATCACCAGGCCGGGCAGCAGGGCGGCCCCGGCCACCAGCCCCCAAGCCCCGGTGGGTAGGGTGCCGGTACCCAGGACAGCCTGCAAGGGTGTCAGGTAGACAGCCATCAGGGTTACTGCTGCCGCTCCCAGGGCCCAGAGATTAAGGACACTGTTGCTAAAGAACCCCTGGCGGTAAGGGGGCAGGCTCTGGGTCCTTAAGGCGTAGGCCAGCAGGACATGCCCCAGCATCCAGGTAGCAAAGGCGGCAGTTTGCCTTATAGGTACAGGGGCCGGTCCCCACCAGAGTTCGAGGCCCTGGTAGGCCAGCCCTACTGCCAGGGCCAGGAGCAGGCCTCCGGCAAAGATCACCTGGACCATGGGCCGGTCCAGGAAGGGCCGGTCGGGCCGGCGCGGGGGGCGTTCCATGAGAGGCTCCTCCGGGGGCTCGATGACAAAGGCAGTTGAGGCCGCCAGGTCCATGAACAGTTCTAGGAGAATAATCATCAGGGGCGAAAAGGGAGCCGGTTGCCCCAGGGCGGCAGGTACCAGCATAGTAGCGATGAGGGCTACCTTCACTGCCAGGTAATAGCGCACCGACTTTTGCAGGTTCGCCAGGAGGCCCCGCCCCTGGCGGATGGCCGTGGCCAGGGTAGAAAAGCAGTCGTCGCTTAAAACCACGCCGGCGGCCTCCCGGGCGACATCGGTACCCTGGCGGCCCATGGCCAGGCCTACGTGGGCTACGGCCAGGGCCGGGGCATCATTAATACCATCGCCGATCATGGCGACTATTTCCCCTTTAGCCTGCAGGGCCTGGACTAACTGGAGTTTCTGTTCCGGCGTTATGCGTGCCAGGACACGGGTTTCCTGGAGAAAGGGATCCCAATCCTTAGGGCTTAATTGCTCCAGTTCGGCGCCGGCCAGCAATTTCTCTGCCGGGATACCTACCTGGCGGGCAATACGGCGGGCTGCCTCGGGGTGGTCGCCGGTGGCCAGGTAGACCTTGATCCCGGCCTGCTGCACGGCGCCCACTGCCGCGGCAGCCTCAGGGCGTAAGGAGTCGGCAAAGATTAAAAATCCCAGGAAAGTGAGGTCCTGACCGGCTGCAGCAGCCTCTGCCGGCAGGTCCTGGCTGGAGAAAAAGCGCCTGGCTACTGCCAGGACTCGCTTGCCTTCGCCGGCAAGTTGCGCCAGGGTGGCGGCGGTAGCCTCCCGGGTGGAAGGATCGGTACACATGGCCAGCACTTCTTCCGCCGCTCCCTTGACGTATAGGGTAGCCCCGGCCTGGTTAGCGCGCAGGGCCCCTACCCAGCGTTGATCCTGGTTTAAAGGGTAAAAAGCCAGCAACTCTTCCCGGGGCAGGTCCAGGTGTCCTCCCCCTTCGGCCAGGGCCTTTTCCAGGGGGTCACAGGCTTCCAAGGCAGTAACCGGGCTCTGGGTCAGGAGGGCGGCCAGGAGTAATTCCCCGGCCGCGTTATCCTGCCGGGCCAGGGTAGGGGACAGGAGTTCTCCTTTCCCCGGCAGCCAGATGGCTTCCAGGGTGAGGCGGTTGGCCGTCAGGGTACCCGTCTTGTCGGTGACCACGGTGGTGATGTATCCCAGGGTTTCAGCGGCTCGCAGGCGCCGGACCAGGGCCTTTTCCCGGGCGAGCTTTAGAGACCCCAGACCCAGGACCATGGTCACCAGGATGGGGAGTTCTTCGGGTATTGTAGCAAAGGCCAGGCTCAGGCCGGTGAGGACCGCCCGGGGCCAGGGTTCCCTGGCCACCAGGAACTGGAGGAAAGGGATAAGCACGGCAAAAGCCAGGGCAACTAGCGCCAGGACCCGGCTCAGTTCCCGCATAAACTGCTGCAGGGGGGTGCGGGGCTCACGGGCCCGGCGCGTAAGGCCAACAATCCGCCCCAGTTCGGTCTCCAGACCTGTGGCTACCACGCAGGCCAGGCCTTCACCCCGGGATATTACCGTACCCTGATAAACCATATTGTGACGGTCGGATAGAGGGGTTTCCGGGTCCAGGGGCCGGGTGTGTTTTTCCACCGGCAGGGATTCCCCGGTAAGGGGGGACTCATCGACGGCCAGGCCGGCGCTCACCAGGAGGCGGGCGTCGGCCGGCACGCGGTTGCCGGGCTGGAGCACCAGAATGTCGCCGGGGACAACGTCTTCAGTATTAATGGCCTTTACTTTGCCCTGGCGCAGGACCGGGGTAGTGGGGGCGTTCAGGTCCTGGAGGGCGGCAATGGCCTTCTTGGCGCGAAACTCGGTGCCTACCTCAATGAAGACGATACCCAGGATAATGGCCGTTGCGGCCAGGGCTTCCCCCAGTTCTCCCAGGAGGAAATAGGCGGCAGCTACCGCCAGGAGTAAAAGGATCATGGGCTCGCGGATTTCTTCGGCAAAGATATGCCAGAAGGATAGGACGGGACGGACCAGCGTGCGGTTGGGACCGTAAATTTTCAGGCGCCTCTGGGCTTCAGCGGCACTTAGACCCTCCTCCGGATCTACCTGCTGCCAGGCCAGAACATCTTCCGGCGCCTGGCTCCAGGGGCAAGGGGCCGGCATCAATTAATCTCCCTTTCTTTTAAGGCTCCATAGGTAAGAGTGGTAAACCTCGCCAGGGCTACCCGGGCTTCGTCTATAAGGGAGGCGACCTGTTCACCCAGGGGGGCATTATACCAGTCGCGCTCCCGGGCCCGCTGGTACCAGCGTTCGATTTTTTCCAGTTCGGCTTCCTCCTCTTCTATTTCCGCCGGAGAAAAGTTCTGAATACGCACTTCCTTTTCCAGTTCTGCCAGGTATTTGTTAATCTCTTTAATTATTTCCTGGTATTCTTTATTGCGCATTTCCTTGAATTGCTCTATTATCTGAGCTTCTTGCCCGGGATCAAGGTTGAGATTGGGGAAGAGATAGGCAGTGCCTGCGAATTCTTCTACCCGTGACTTTAGTTGTTCCAGTTTTTCCAGTAGTCCGGGGCGTGCCGGGAGGAGGCAGGCGGCCTGCTGCAGGTAGAGGGCTCCCAGCCTGTTGAGTTCCCGCCAGAGGTAAATGCGCTTGCTCGATGGTTCGCCGGGTACTTTATAGATGAACAGGTGCCATTTGTTGCCGCGGCCGGTAATGTCCTGGTTCATTATTCTCACCCATGATGTAACATTCGTTACAATGTAACAAATGTTGCATTGAAAGTCAAGGTTAAAGGGAGGAACGGCAGGAAAAATTAATCCTCGCGGCGAATAATTGCAAGATATATTTCAGCAGGAGCATACTGGCAATGATTGTCGTCCATGGGACCTGGGTTAAAGATAGCAATAAAGAAGTAAATGGCCGCTTTTTTGTCTGGGGGGAATCCCTGGCCGCCGCTCGTCAGCAAAAGGAACTCTACCTGCCCAGGCCAGCTAAAAATAAAGTGCCCCTTCATCCTTTTCAGGCTTCCGACCAGGAACTTATCACCGTCCTCCTTAATTTAAGCGCGGGCCTTTATAAAAGCATACCCCTTATTCCGCCGGGCCTGGATAAAATCCAGTTGTTACTCCCCTCAACCAATCTTGGACCCCTGCCTTCGCCGCAGCTAAGGCATCTGCCCGGTAGCGGCGAGATTGCCCGGAGGGGTCAATCTTTACGGGAAAGCTCCCTGGTCTTAACCCCCTGGGAAGTCAAAGGCCTGGCAGTATCACCGGTATGGGTTATCAATGTCCTGACCCGGCTGGGGGAAGGAAGTGCCGGGCAAATTAAAGGTAATATTTTAGCACCCGATTTCCTGTTCTGGAGCCTGGCAGCCAAGCTGGCCCTGGAACTCCTGGTCCGGGAACGCTTTATCCCGGTGGTACTGGAGGAGGTAAAAGCACCGGCGGGGAAGAGGGCCGGGGCAAAAACTCCGCTGAGGCAGGAATTAAGGGCTTCCTGGCGAGCCCTCTTAGACCAACCTGAAGATGCCCGCCGGGTGGACTTACTGGCGGCCGGTATGCCGCCCGCCTGCCGGGCCGTGGCGAGTACTCCGTTCCCGCATCCTCGCCTCCTGGTGGAAGATTTCCTGCACGGCACCGTCGATGCCATGGCCCGGTACTGGCTTATGATTTCGCCTCTCGAGGGGAGGACCAAGGGGCTCGGCGACGATAATACCCCGGCTAAGTGGGCTATGGCCCTGACGGCAGAAAAAGCCACCTTTAGCGGGCCGTTGCTGGAAATGAAAGACCTGAAGGAGCAAATCAATGGCTGGACGAAGACCCTGTTCAGCCAGCCGGGGACCGTAGCCTTTCGCACCTGTTTCCGCCTGGAACCACCGGAAAGAACGGGAGAAGAAGGCCAGCCTTCCTGGCAGTTGCAATTTTTACTCCAGGCCAGCGATGATCCCAGCCTCCTGGTGCCAGCCGGGGAGGTCTGGCGCGAAAAGGGCAGCGTGCTGGAGTTCCTGAACCGGCGCTTCGCCAATCCCCAGGAAAGGCTCCTGGCCGACCTGGGCCGGGCGGCAAGGTTATTCCCGCCCCTGGAAAAGAGCCTGAAAGACCCTTCACCGGAAGGCTGTCTCCTTACTACTGAAGAAGCCTATACCTTCTTGCGGGAAGCGGCCGGCCTCCTGGCCGAAAGCGGCTTTGGCGTACTGGTGCCTTCCTGGTGGGGGCAGCATAAATCCCGCCTGGGGCTGCGCTTAAAGCTGAAGACCAGTGAGCGGGGCAAAAACGCTTCCCGGATGATTAGGCCGGCTGCATACGGGGGCCTGGGCCTGTCCGCCCTGGTCGATTATGAATGGGAAGTGGCCCTGGGGGATACCGTCATCGACAGGAAGGAATTTGCCAGGCTGGCTGCTTTAAAGGTGCCCCTGGTCCGGGTACGGGGCCAGTGGGTGGAGCTCCGGCCGGAGGAACTGGCGGCCCTGGACAGGTTTTGGAAAAAGCAAGCCATCCAGGGGACCATGAGCCTGGGTGAGGCTTTACGTCTCAGCCTGCTGGGCGGGGTAGTTCCAGATTCAGGTAAAGAGCAACCTGAAGGCGAAGTAGCCCTCGCCAGTCTCCCGCTACTGGGTATTGAATCAGAGGGTCAGCTTAATTCCATTCTAGAAAAGGTGCACGACAACCAAAAAATTGCCCTCCTGCCCCAGCCCTCCGGATTCCGGGGTAGCCTTCGCCCTTACCAGGTGCGGGGTTTTTCCTGGCTGAAGTTTATTACTGAACTGGGCCTGGGTGCCTGCCTGGCCGATGATATGGGCCTGGGCAAGACCATCCAGCTCCTGGCTTTACTGCTTTACCGCAAGGAACAGGGAATGGCCAGCGGCCCGGTTCTCCTTATCTGTCCCACTTCAGTGGCCGGCAACTGGCAGCGGGAAGTAGCGCGTTTTGCCCCCTCACTGCGAGTCCTTCTCCACCACGGCAGTGAGCGCCTCTCAGGCGACGAATTTATCCGGGAGGCAGCCCGACGGGACCTGATAATCAGCACCTATACCCTTGTTCACCGGGATGAAAGGGAACTGGCAGCCGTAGAATGGGATGGGGTGGTTCTCGACGAGGCCCAGAATATTAAAAATGCGGAAGCCAAACAGACCCGGAGCATCCGACGCTTAAAGGCCGGTTTCAGAATCGCCCTTACCGGTACACCGGTGGAAAACAACTTAAGCGAACTCTGGTCCATAATGGAATTTCTAAACCCCGGCTACCTGGGCAGCCTGGCCGATTTTCGCAACCGTTTTATGATCCCCATAGAACGTTACCGGGACCGGGAGCGGGCGGAACGGCTGCAGCGCTTGGTCCAACCTTTTATCCTACGCCGGATCAAGACTGACCCGGCAATCATTCAGGACCTGCCGGAAAAGCAGGAGATCAAGGTCTTTTGCCATTTGACCCGGGAACAGGCTACCCTCTACGAAGCTGTTGTCCAGGACATGCTCCAAAAGATAGAAGCCGCCACCGGCATCGAGCGTAAAGGGCTGGTCCTGGCTACCCTGGCCAAATTAAAACAAATCTGCAACCACCCGGCCCAGTTCCTTGGTGACGGTAGCCACCTGGACGGGCGCTCCGGGAAACTTACCCGGCTCCAGGAGATGCTAGAAGAGGTCCTGGCAGCCAGGGAACGAGCCCTCATCTTTACCCAGTTTACCGTCATGGGGCAAATGCTGCAAGAATATTTAGAGGCGGCTTTTGACCGGGAAGTCCTTTTCCTCCACGGGGGGCTGGCAAGGGCCAAACGGGAGGAGCTAATCCGCCGCTTCCAGGAGGAAAACAATGGGCCGCCCTTTTTCATCCTTTCCCTCAAGGCTGGCGGGGTGGGACTAAACCTCACCCGGGCCAACCATGTGTTTCACTTTGACCGCTGGTGGAACCCGGCCGTAGAAGACCAGGCCACCGATCGCGCCTTCCGCATCGGCCAGAAGAAAAATGTACAGGTTTATAAATTTATCTGCGCCGGGACGCTTGAAGAAAGAATTGACGTCCTGATCGAGGAAAAACGTTCCCTGGCGCAGCAAATTATCGGTACCGGTGAAGGCTGGCTTACGGAATTGTCAATTGGAGACTTACGGGAACTGCTGGCTTTACGGAGCGAGGGAATAGAACTTCAACCGTAAAAAACAAATTCGATATAAACGGTAATATAACCTGTAAAAGCTTTTTGGAGGTTAAAGAATGACTTCCCGGCGAAATTTCGGCAGCAACTGGTGGGCCAGGCGCTGGCTGGAAGTCCTGGAGTCCTTTGGCTGGGCCAGCCGCCTGCAGCGTGGCCGGGCCTATGCGCGGCGGGGTAACGTCTTAAGTATAGACCTCGCCCCAGGGCTGGTCAAGGCTAAAGTACAGGGGAGCAGACCCAGACCCTACGATGTAAAAATTAAAATTAAGCCCCTGTCAGACGGAGAATGGACACGGGTAATAGAGGCCCTCGCCAGTCAGGCAGCTTTTGCTGCTCGCTTGCTGGCTGGCGAAATGCCTGATGATATTGAGGAGGCCTTTACCGGGGTGAGCCTGTCCCTCTTCCCCCATGCTGCAGGAGATATCGTGACCAGCTGCACCTGTCCTGACTGGGCCAACCCCTGCAAGCATATCGCCGCCGTCTATTATTTGCTGGGTGAAAAGTTTGATAGCGACCCATTTTTACTTTTCCTCTTGCGCGGACGGGAAAAAGAAGCGATAATCAAGGCTCTCAGAGAGAAGCGTGCAGCCCTTGCCGGCGGCCCCTCCCTACCAGTTAAAAAAGAAGAAGAGATGGAGCCGGTTCCAGAAGAAAGTAGCTCCCCACCGGAGTTACCTGTCGACCCGGTTGATTTCTGGCAGTCCGGGGAAGGGCTGGATGCCTTCCAGGTTAATATGCACCCACCTGCCGTTCCCGGGGGTGTTTTAAAACGCCTGGGTCCTCCTCCCTTTGGGCGCTATGCCCGGAATTTTTATCAGCTTTTAAATAGCTATTACCAGGAAATCTCCCGTAAGGCTTATGAGCTGGCTTATGATGCGGGAGAAGACGGTAGTCAGGTGTGACAGGTTTCCCAAAATTGCTTCTATACGGCTCCTGAGGTATAATAACAAAAATAGTACCAGGAGGGATAAAGATGAAAGTAACCGTAACCTGGGAAGGGGAACATATGCGCTTAAAGGGGCTGGGGGCTTCCGGCCAGCCGGTAACCATGGACGCCGCCCCTGAGCATGGTGGCCAGAACCTGGGGGCCAGGCCTTCAGAGGTCCTGCTCATGGGTATGGCCGGGTGCACGGCTATGGATGTCCTGAGCATCCTCAAGAAAAAACGCCTGTCCCTGGCTTCCTTTGCCATTGACGTCGAGGCTGAACGGGCTCCAGAGCATCCTAAAATCTTTACTGCTGCTACTCTGGTTTACCGCTTGGCCGGGCCCGAACTCCCTGAAGATCAGGTCAAGCACGCCATCGAGTTATCTTTAAGCAAGTACTGTGGTATGGTCAATACCTTGAAAAAAGCCGTGCCTATCAGTTACTGTTACGAAATTAACGGTAACCGCAGTCCAGTAATCCCAGCACCATAATACTTCAACCAGCGGCCGATTAATACCTCGGCCGCTTTTTTAAGTGGTCTTTTAAACCTTATAACAAAACGCTAAAATATATTAATAACAGCACCTCAGGGGAGGGAAATGGAGATGGGTATGTATGAATCCTCTATCCAGCCGCAAGCGGCCCCCCTGGAACTAGAGAACCGCCAGCAACAACTGGAATACTTGATGCGGCGCTTCGGCGATAAAGTCCTTTACCTGGCCTATTCCTATCTCCATGACCTCCACTGGGCCGAAGATGTAGCCCAGGAGGTTTTTATCCGTATATACACCAACCTGGATAAATTCCAGGGTCGTAGTTCCATTTATACCTGGATATACCATATAACTGTCAACCTCTGCCGCGACCAGCTGCGGGCCCGGACCCGTCGTCGCGACGTAGAACTCGTTAAGCCGCCAGAGCATACCTTTGCCGGTGTGGAGGACCGGGTGCTGGAAAACCTGCAACAGCAGGAATTATGGCGCGCTATTTTAAATTTGCCGGTTATCTACCGGGAGGTAATCTGGCTCCATTATTACGAGCAGTTAAGCCTTAAGGATATTGCTAAAATCCTGGGTATATCCCTGCCATCTGTAAAGATCCGTCTTTACCGGGCCCGCCAGCGCCTGCAGCAAGTTTTTAAGGTAGGTGAGGGTGATGCCTGAACGCCGGGACCGCCTGGATAAACTACTGGCCGGATTACCGGGGAAAGTCCCGCCGCCCCTTGCTGGCTGGCATTTTACAGCCGCCATGCGGCGGCGGGTACAAAATAGGGTGGCTTCCTTACCAATGACAGAGGTACCTACCGTATCTACCCGACAGCGGAAGGTGAAGTGGTCCCTGGCCGGGGCAGCGGCCCTGGTGCTGGTCTTTTTATTCCTGGTTTGGTGGCAATGGTCGGCTACTGCACCTGAGCCGCCAGCAGGATTTAAAGTTACACCACTCCAATACCGCATGGTTAGCTTAAACGGCCCGGAGCCCGAAGCCCTGGTAAGCATCGGTCAGGTAGAGGGTTCCAACCAGCTCCTGGCTTCCATCAGCAAGCGCCGGGAGCCCGCAGGCTGGCAGCTTATCTATACCCAGCCCCTTAACGCCTACCTGGTCTTACCCGTGCAGGTGATACGTTCGGATACCAGCAGGAGCGCCTTGATCCTGATTACCTACCAGGAGCAATGGGGGCCGGAATACCACTACCTGATTTTGGAGTTCGACGGCGACAAGGTAATACCCTACCGGGAGGAGGATAAGATTCCGGGGACTGGGCGCTAAAAACGCCCTAATTTTTTGTCCAAGCTGTAACCTCCCGGCCTAACCGGACGTCTATAGTATAGAATTTATTTTATTGATATCTGCGATAGGGGGAATTATTTTGCTTCGCCAGCGCTCATGTTTAGTCCTGACTACTCTTTTATTTTTCCTGGCCCTGGCCTTCAGTCCCTTTGTAGAGACAGCCAGGGCGGATAACGGCCTGCTTCTATCCACGGCCTTCCCGGGCATTGAGGCCCAACCCGGGGAAACGATTACCTTTCCCCTGGAGTTACGCAATAGCGGTGTACCTCAGAAAGTTGATCTGAAAGTTGTTTCCGCCCCCAAAGGGTGGCAGGCCCTGTTTAAAGGCGGCGGCATGGTTGTCAGCCAGGCTTTTGCCGATACTGATAATCCGGCCAGCGTTGATTTCCAGGTAGAAGTGCCGGCCGATGTTAAACCCGGGAACTATAGCTTTGTAGTCCAGGCCAGTGGGCGCAGCGCCTCTTCCCGCCTTGACCTGCAGGTGCTCATTAAAGAGGTGGCTTCCGGCAGTGACAAGATGACCACCGACTACCCGGTATTGAGCGGAACCAGTAGCACAAGCTTCCAGTTCCGGGTTAGCCTGACCAATAATGGCGCCCAGGAGCGTTCCTACAGCCTGGGCGCTCAGGCGCCCCCAGGTTGGCAGGTAACCTTTAGCCCGGCTTATGACAGCAAGCAGATTGCTAGTTTAAGTCTAAAGCCTGGTAAGAGCCAGGACCTGGATGTGACCGTCAAGCCGCCCCAGAACGTCAAGGAAGGCACTTATAATATTCCTATCCAAGCCATTTCGGGGAGCAGTAAAGCAGGCGTTGTTCTCAAAGTTAACATTACCGGCACCTATAGCCTGGAACTGACTACCCCGTCTGGACGCCTGAACGCTGACGCCATTGCCGGCAAAGAGAGCCCGGTAACCATGGTGGTGAGAAATATTGGCAGCGCCGACCTGGCCAACATTACCTTTGCCGCCAATGCAGCCAGCGGCTGGGCGGTCACCTTTAAACCGGAGAAGATTGACATGCTGCCGGCTGGCGCCAGCCAGCAGGTAACGGCTTTTATCAAACCCTCACCCAAGGCCATAGCCGGTGACTACGTGGTGCGCCTTACGGCCAGTACCCAGGAAACTAGTGGCAGCGCCGATTTGCGGGTCAGTGTGCGGACCTCTACCCTATGGGGTTTGGTGGGGGTAATCCTGGTTCTTGGTGTAATTGGTGCTGTTGGGCGAACTTTCCGGAAGTACGGACGGCGATAGCCATGGCAGGACAGGAAGCAGTCATTGTCACCCGGAACCTTACCAAGCATTATGGCTCCATAACTGCCGTCCAGGACCTCAACCTGGAAATCAGAGAGGGAGAGATTTTCGGCCTGCTGGGGCCCAATGGTGCCGGCAAGACGACGACGATTTTAATGCTTCTGGGGTTGACTGAGCCGACGTCCGGCCAGGCCCTGGTAAAGGGCTTAGATGCCACCCGTCACCCCCTGGAGGTTAAGAGGATAGTGGGCTATTTACCCGATAATGTCGGCTTCTACGACGACCTTACGGCACGGGAGAACCTTCTCTATACCGCCGGTCTGAACCTGATCCCCCCGGCGGAAGCTGAAAAGCGCGTGGCTTTAAGCCTGGACCAGGTGGGCTTAAGCAATTACGCCCACCGCAAGGTGAAGGAGTTTTCTCGCGGGATGCGCCAGCGGTTGGGCATTGCCGATGTCATGGTAAAGGACCCGGCGATTATTATCCTCGATGAACCTACCCTGGGCATTGATCCCGAGGGCGTACGGGAGATGCTGGCCCTGATTGTCCGGCTGGCACGGGAAGGCGGAAAAACAGTTCTCCTCTCCTCCCATCTCCTGCACCAGGTGCAGCAAATCTGCGACCGGGTGGGAATTTTTGTCGGTGGCAGGCTCCTGGCCGCGGGGCCGGTGGCTTTACTCGGGCATCAAGTCATGGCGGGCAAGCCCCTGGAGATTGAACTGCAGGCCGAGCCGGACAATGACAATTTGTTTTCTGCCCTCCGGTCCCTTCAGGGCGTGACCGCTGTCGAGCGTCACGGAGCCTTTATCCGGGTCCGTTGCGCCGCGGGCCGCGATATCCGCCCCGAGCTTACGCCTTACCTGGCCGGTAAAGGATTTACCCTGCTCTATTTGCGCGCCCGGGGCTATGACCTGGACGATATATACAGGGAGTACTTCCAGGGGGAGGGTTACCATGGCACGATGGCAGGCTAAACTAAAAGATTGGCTGGACTGGTTCCGGCAACAGGAGTGGTTCAGCGGTGGCCTGAAAACTGTTTTTCAGAAGGAACTGGCGGACAACCTGAGCAGCACCCGCTTTACGATCCTGGTTTTCCTGGTGGCCGTGGCCGGCATTGGTGCCTTTTACGTAGCAGCCCAGAGCATCCGCCAGACAGCAGGGGAGGGTGATCCCCAATTTGTCTTCCTGCGCCTTTTTACCACCAGCGGCGGGTCCTTACCACCCTTCATCACTTTTATTTCTTTTTTGGGGCCCCTGCTGGGCCTGGCCCTTGGTTTTGATGCCATTAACGGTGAGCATAATAAACGTACCTTGAGCCGGTTGCTCGCCCAGCCTATCTATCGGGACGATGTCATCAACGGCAAGTTCCTGGCCGGTCTGGTAGTTCTGGCCTTGGTCATCATGGCCCTGGGGCTCTTAGTGGCTGGGTTGGGGCTGCTGCTAATTGGCGTTCCTCCCACGGGCGAGGAAATCGGGCGGTTGTTTATTTACCTCCTGGTCACCATTATTTATGTAGCCTTCTGGTTGAGTGTCTCTCTCCTATTTTCTTTGTTGTTCCGCCAGACGGCCACCTCGGCCCTGGCCGGGATAGCCGTATGGCTGTTTTTCGCCCTCTTTGCCGGGATGCTGGCGGGGCTCATTGCCGACGGTCTCCTCCCGGTAAGTGAAGATGCCGCGCCGGCCCGGGTCCTGCACAATGCGACTTTGAAACAAAATCTTAGCCGCCTTTCGACGACGACTCTTTACGATGAAGCTACAGTAACTCTCTTGAACCCAGGGGTAAGGACCCTAGGACCTGTACTGGTGGAACAGTTAGAAGGGGCTATACCCGGAAGCCTGCCACTGGACCAGAGCTTGCTTCTCATCTGGCCGCACCTGGTAGGGCTTATCGCAGCCACCATGCTGATTTTTGCCCTGGCCTATTACTTCTTTATGCGCCAGGAAATACGGGCCGGCTAGGCTGAAATATCTTTCCTCTGCCGGTGATAAATCTTCACCGGCTTTTTTCTTTTTACTCCTCGAGGGACTGGGGTCCGCAATCCTGGCTTCTAGTCTTTTATTTAAAATTATATCTCCGGTGGCTTCTCTGGTCCTTAAACCGCAGGAAGGGCAGCAACGGCAACTGTTATCCTTCCAGTTACCTGCCTGGGATGGTGTCGCCCCTTGTGGCAAGCAAGCTCGTGACAACATCACAATCCGATGACACACCTCGGGGTTTCTGTTGACAAATGTCGACCAAATGTAGTAAAGTAGTGATTGTGTCACGTCACATTGCATAATACAGCCAGTACCGCTAAAGGCAAACTCGTCGAAAGGCGGGGGCGCAAAGCCGCGGACCTAAGTCCGTTTTAAGGATATGGTAGCCAGGCTGCCGGGGGAGTAAGTAAGTTGAAATTAAATACAGGTTCTCTACGGCCGCCGTGAAAGCGGCCGTTTAAATTTAAACGCAAAAAATGGGATAAAACGTTAGGTTAGTTCCTCAATGGGTGAGGCTGAGGCAAAGCTATTGTCGTTCTAGCAAGACAAATGTAATGAAGGAGGTATAGGTCGCCCCGCAGACCGAAGTTCGCCAGGAGCGGGAGCGACCGGCAGCAGTATGATGGGAAAACTTACAGGAAGTCTGCGAGGCAAGATGACCGCGCTCTTCGGGCTGATCGTTCTAGTTGGATGCCTGGTGCTAGTATTTGTAAGCTACGACCGTGCCAGGAACGCTCTGGAGAGCGAAGCTAAAGAGGCCATGTTGAAGATGGCCCAGCAGGCCGCCGAAACTTTGGAAAGCCGCATCCAGGCGCGGATGTACGTTATGGAAACCCTGGCCAATAACACCGTCATCCGTGGGCGATGGGGCAACCGCGAAGCCACGCTAGAAGAAAAGTTGGAGGTTCTCCGGGAAGAGCAAAAAAAAGCGGGAAGTCTGGGCTTCAGGCGGTTTGGCATTGCTGATAAGGAAGGGAACGCAGTATATTCCGACGGCAGTAAAGCTAACATCGCAGACCGGGAACACTTCCGGGCTGCCCTGGAGGGTAAGACTTTCGTCTCCAGCACTATTGTCAGCAAGATCGACAAGTCGGTTATATTTGCTTATACCACACCTATACGCAACTATACCACCGATGAAATAATCGGCGTGCTGATTGGTATAGTGGACGCGACAAAGTTCAGCGAGCTGGTGGCGGACATTACATATGGACGTACTGGATATGCGTTTGCAGTAGACAGTACCGGTAAGACCATAGCTCACAAGGACGCGGAGAGGGTCACAAATGAGGAGAATATCGTGGAGGCGGTTAAGTCTGACCCTTCCCTGGATTCCCTGGCGGCAGTAATGTCCAGGATGATTCAAGGAGAAAGGGGAGTCGGCAATTACATCTTCCAGGGCCAAAAGGAAATTATAGCCTACGCACCTGTTGAGAGCACCGGCTGGTCTTTGGGAGTTGCCGCCCCCGAAGTCGAGGTGCTGGAGAAGATCGCCGGCCTTAAATGGTCCGTGCTGTTTGTCTCCCTGATCATAATCCTGGTTGCCTTGGTACTGACTCTTGTAATGGCAAGAACTATTACCACTCCTCTGGCCCTGGCTGTCGACGACCTGGGGCTTATAGCCGGTGGCGACTTCACCCGACCCGTTTCTGAAAAATTCCTCCGCATGAAGGATGAGATAGGCCGGCTCGTCCGGGCGGTGCACCGCCTGCAGGCCGACCTCAAACCGTTGCTTTCAGGACTCAAAGAAGACGCTAAAACGCTGGCCGGCAACTCGGAGACCTTAAGCGCTGCTTCAGAAGAGATCGCCTCTTCTTCCGGCGAAGTTGCCAAGGCCATCCAACAGGTGGCCTCGGGAGCCTCGGAACAAGCGGGTCACCTGCAGGAAATACTGGGCCTCGTTGAAAATATAAACTCCAACCTGGAGAAGGTGTACACCGAACTTGGTTACGTTAAGGCTAACACCGAAGAGACCTCCAGGCTGGCAGGTGTAGGCAAGAAAGAGCTGGACATCCTGATTGCTTCCATCAAGGATGTGCGCGAGGCCTTCAAGGTGGTCGTGGAGAAATTAACTGATTTAAGCAGCTCTGTGAATCAAGTAGGCGAGATCCTGGAAGTGATCAACGGGATAGCAGACCAGACGAACCTTTTGGCCTTGAACGCGGCCATTGAGGCGGCACGCGCAGGCGAGGCCGGCCGCGGTTTTGCAGTGGTGGCGGATGAGGTCCGCAAGCTGGCTGAGCAGTCCCGTGCTTCTTCGGATAAGATCAGGGCGCTGTTGGACACTATAGCCGCGGGGACCAATGAAGTTGTGAACACTTCGGAGGAAGTCAGGAGGCAGGTAGTTGCGCAACTGGAAAATGTAGAAAAAACGGTCAAATCCTTTGACGACATACTCCATTCGGTAGCCGCTATAGCACCCACGATCGATGAGACGTACCGTCAGGTAGACAACACTGTGAAGGCCAAGGACGTGATGCTGGAACGGGTTCAGAGCATAAGTGCTGTGTCGGAAGAAACTTCAGCTTCGGCACAAGAGATTTCGGCCTCGGCTGAGGAACTGTCAGCATCAACCCAGGAGATAGCCTCAACAGCCCAGGAGGTCCTCAGGGTAGCCAGGCGATTAGAAGAACAAGTGGGGCGCTTCAAGGTATGAGTGGCAACCTGTCTTACGGCGCTAAAGACGACCGTGCAGGGAGCAAACCTGTCGCCAGGTCACGGCCAATATACCTACATACCTACAGTTTTATTAAACTCAATTGCCTTCACAGCTACTACCGGTTTTTTCAGTTTTTTGGCTCTGGTTGAAGCCAGGCTGGCCGTATTGACCAGGTATTTGACTATGTAACTACTGTCTTCACCAGAACTGTGTAGTTCTGAACAGCGACCTCCGGCTACGCCGGCAGAAATGGCGACCTTTATTTTCCCGGGCCAGTTTTCATTAGCATGGGCCAGGACCATTTGCCGGGCAAGTTTTTCGGCTTCGGGCAGGGGCCGGTTAGTTACGGCTGCAAATTCGTCGCCCGCATAGCGACATAGAGTTTCCTTATTGCTGTCGATTAAGCTATTTAAGATTAGAGCAGTCTGGCGCAGGACATTGTCGCCGTAGATGTGGCCGTACTCTTTATTAATAAAGCCAAAGTTATCTAGATCCAGGAAGATTACCGTAATCTCCTGGCCTTTTTTTAATAACTCCAGGGCTTTTTCGTAAAGGATTTCGGCTTTATTTAACCCGGTAAGGCCATCGGTATATTTACCCAATTCTGACATAATTTGAGTGTGAGTAACGACACCAATAATATCACTTTCTCTGGTAACTACCAGATGCTCAATTTTATGTTTGGCCATTAATTTTTGCGCTTCAGTGAGGCAAGCCGTTGGCGGTACAGTAATCACTTTGCGAGTCATAGCATCGGCAACCAGCCGGTTGGGGTGAGATCTTTTTATATCCCTTGAAGTAATGATGCCTACCAGTTTTCCTTCTTCAACTACCGGTAGACTACCTATACCATAACGCTCCATGATTAGTGCCGCCCGGCCGACACTGGCCACAGGGTCGATGGTATAAAGCTTCTCGCTTATCAGGCCTTCTACCGTGGGCACTACAAATCCACCGTCCTGCTGATCTGAATAGTAATATTTACCTGTGCCTTAATTACCATGTTCTCGCTGGCGATGCGGTTTCCTTCGTCGATTACAACTGGCAAAAGTTTTTCTTTGGGTAGGAGCCTTAAAAGAGATTTTTTAACTACTACAGCTTCAAAAACTTCGTGATTGAGGCGAACAATCTCATATTGTTCCGGCGAGACCGCATCAACCATCCGCCTGACGGCTTCGGGACCAATAGGGGCTCTTTTACCAACGAGTAAAATGTCCTGCATGGGAGGGATTTCAAATTCCGATAATTTTATGCTGATGTCGGCTTTACGTTGTGGTTCCGGTGAGCGGGACGTTTCCTGGAGCGTCAAAATATCTCCCTTCCTTCCCCAAAACATATATTTATATTATACCCTTTATTACTAAGTTTGCCCATGGGGTTAATAACAATATTAGTCAAGTTTAGCATTCATTTTACTGAAATACTGTAAGGTTTTCGCCTGTAGTGGAATGGAAAAGATGACGCCGCATAACATCGCCCATGTTTACGGCGTACCGGTGGTGATGGCAAAAATGAGAAACATCCCGGTAATCATACCGCTGGGTTAACTGTAATCATCGCACCCTGGAGATGGCCTCCGGGTTTTTTATTTATGGCATATTATTATTGACAAATGGCCATAATAGACTTATACTAATAATGAACATAAGACCGAAAGGGGGATGTAAAAATGCCACGTGGTGACAGGACCGGTCCGTGGGGACTCGGGCCACGCACCGGCCGCGCTGCTGGGTACTGCAGCGGTTTTCCCGTACCGGGCTTTATGAACCCTGCCATTGGTTTTGGGCGGGGTCTGGGTCGGGGCCGGGGCTTAGGCCTGGGCCTGGGCCGCAGGTGGGCCTGGGGTTTTTTCCCGCCAGCATACGGCTGGTTACCCGGGAGCTGGTGGGGCGCACCCTTTCCCGGTGCCGTACCGCCCCAGGGCGCGGCGCCTGATGTGGAATTTTTAAAGCAGCAGGCGGCCGTGCTTGAAGGCCAGCTCAAAGCGGTCAAAGAACAGCTGAAGGCTTTACAGCAGGAAGAGCGGCAAGATAAGGCCCGCGATCCGGAAAATGAGGACCTGTAGGTAAACCCAAAATGCGAGGCCGGGTCATAAATAAATCCCGGCTCTTTTTGTTTAATATTTTATTGACATAAGGTCAAAATAACTATATAATGCTATTGGACAAATGACCATTATAGAAGGGGGCGAAATTAATGAAGGTGGCTATTACGGCCCAGGGTAAAGATGCGGCGGCAGCGGTGGACCCCCGTTTCGGACGCTGCCAGTATTTTGTTATTGCCGATACAGCAAGGAATACCTTTGAGGCCGTAGCCAACGATAACGTGGCCGCTGGTGGCGGGGCGGGAGTGGCTACAGCCCAGGCCATGGTCAACCGGGGTGTGGAGGTTGTCCTTACCGGAAATGTTGGGCCCAATGCCCTGCGGATTTTGCAGGGTGCCGGGGTTAAGGTTTACTCAACTACAGCACCGACGGTCCAGGCGGCGTTGCAGCAGTGGCAGGCCGGAGAGGCCACGCTATTATCCCAGGCTAACGTAGGATCCCATTTTGGTATGGGTCGGGGAGGTAACAGATGGTGAAGATCGCCGTAGCAACCGAGGGAAAAATGGTAGCCGAGCATTTTGGCCATTGTTCCCAGTACAGCCTGTTTACCGTTGAAGACGGGAAAGTAATAAGTAAAGAAGTTATCGCCAATCCCGGGCATCAGCCTGGCTTCTTACCTGGTTATCTGGCAAATTTAGGTGTTCACTGCGTTATTGTCGGCGGCATCGGCGCCCGCGCCGTGGAATTGTTCGGTGAGCGGGGCATTGAAGTAATAAGCGGTGCTTCCGGCCCCGTAGAGGCGGCAGTAAATGCTTACCTGAGCGGTAATCTCAAGAGCACCGGCAGTACCTGCAGCCATGACCATGATGGCTGCAATCATTAAAATAAACGGAGGAGAGTAACATGGCAGCCAGGGTTGATGAAGATAAGTGCACCGGCTGTGGCAGCTGCGTCGAGGTTTGTCCGGTAGAAGCCATTACTGTTGAAGAAGTAGCGACTATTAATGCCGACGAGTGCCTGGAGTGCGGCGCCTGCGTTGATGAGTGCCCGAATAATGCTCTCAGTCTTGATTAAAGTGTGGTGAAGGGAATGCTTGTCACTGTGGCCAGCGGCAAAGGGGGCACGGGGAAAACGACCATTGTGACCAACCTGGCCCTGGCCCTGGCCAAGAAAATACCGGTGCAGGTACTCGACTGCGATGTAGAAGAGCCCAATGCCCATCTCTTCCTGCACCCGGTATTCCAGGAAGAAGAGGAAGTGACCCTGCCGGTCCCGGAAGTGGACAATACCAAATGTAACGGCTGCGGCAAGTGCAGCGAAGTTTGCGCTTTTCACGCCCTGGCCGTCGCCGGGGGTAAGGTTATTACTTTTCCGGAAATGTGCCACGGCTGCGGCGGCTGCGCTTTTGTGTGTCCCCAGGGTGCAATTACAGAAAAACCTTATCGTATCGGGGCGGTAGCCAGGGGCCAGGCCGGCAAGATTGATTTTGTCCACGGTAAAATTGATGTGGGCGTGCCCCTGGCACCCCCGGTGATCAGAGCGGTCAAAAGGCTCGCCCACAAAGAAGGCCTCACCCTTATAGACGCCCCGCCGGGTACTTCCTGCCCGGTAGTAGCTGCCTTGAAGGGCAGCGATTTTTGCCTGCTGGTTACGGAGCCCACTCCTTTCGGCCTTAATGATCTCAAGCTCGCAGTCGGCATGGTGCGAGAACTGGGTATTCCTTTTGCGGTGGTTATCAATCGTTCCACCCTGGGTGACCTGCGGGTGGAGCGTTATTGCCGCCAGGAAAAGATTCCGGTCCTTCTGAAAATCCCCTTTGACAAAAGATATGCTGCCACCTATGCCAGAGGGAGATGCCTGGTGGAAGATTATCCCGACTGGGTACCGCCTTTTGTCGGCCTCTGGCAGGAGATAGAGAGGCTGGTGTCACAACATGCAAGAGCTGCTGGTAATTAGCGGTAAGGGCGGTACCGGTAAAACTTCTATCGTTGCTGCCCTGGCAGCCCTGGCGGAGGATAAAGTCCTGGCCGACTGTGACGTTGACGCTGCCGACCTGCACCTGCTCCTGCGGCCGGAGGTGGAGAGCGTCAATGAATTTTACGGCTCCAACAAAGCGGTTACTGATGCCGGGCGTTGCACCGGGTGCGGCCGCTGTATCGAAGTTTGCCGGTTTGGCGCTATCACGAAGGCAGATAACGGGTCAAGGGGCTCCGTTTTTCAGGTGGATTCTCTATCATGTGAAGGCTGCGGGGTCTGCACCTTGACGTGCCCGGCAGGGGCCATTACCATGAAACCCAACCTAGCCGGGTACTGGTATATTTCAGAAACACCTCACGGCCCTCTTGTACATGCCCAGCTAGGCCTGGCCGAGGACAATTCCGGCAAGCTGGTGACGAAGGTACGCCAGGAAGCGCGGCGGCTGGCGGAGGAAAATAAGGCCCGGCTGATCATTACCGACGGCCCGCCCGGCATCGGCTGCCCGGTCATATCCTCCCTTACCGGGGTAACCCTGGCCCTGGTGGTGACGGAACCGACGGTAGCCGGCTGGCACGACCTGGAACGGGTGGTGAAGCTGGCCGGCCACTTTAAAGTACCGGTGGCCGTTTGTATTAACAAATATGACCTGGCCCCTGAGAAAAGCCGGGAGATTGAAGCTTATTGTTATGAGCAGGGCCTTACCATAGCCGGTAAAATACCTTTCGATGCCGACGTGGCCAGGGCTCTGGTAAATGCCGTGCCGCTTACGGCCTGTTCCCACGGGGCGGCAGCAAATGCCGTCAAAGCCATGTGGGATAGCTTGCTGGTACAGCTGGGAAGGATAGGAAAGTAGTAAGAGGACTTTATGGAGCAAATAAATATGGGGCAAATAAAAAAGTTCTTGCCGGGAGGATTCTGGTAGTATTTGTAGAATGGTTATAAAAGAAAAACGAATAACGGTGCAGGCATCAAGGGAAGCCGGTGCAAATCCGGCGCGGTCGCGCCACTGTAAGGGGGAGTGACCCCGCATCAGGCCACTGGACCGCTACTCAGTACGTTTTTGTAACGGGTTAACTTCTTTAGGCTGAGTGCGGGCTGGGAAGGCGTGGGGGAACGGTGAACCCGAGCCAGGAGACCTGGTGCTTGCCGAAGTAGCTGGTGCTCCCTACGCAGGATGGGGAAACGGCATAACCCCTGATTTCTTTGGAGCAGGGGTTTTAATTTTATCAGGGTAGGCGCCTGGCCCCGAGGGGCCGGCTTAAATGCTGCCAGCCGGCCCGGCAAGGAGCTTCCAACAAGGGACAACAACTGGATGTTCACGATGCGCCGGGAACGATAGATGGACGGCCTATTCTAACCCATCCGGGGAGTATTGCTGGGAGGTGTGAGCATGAGGCCGTCTTTTTCATTTTTGCAAGCAGACAGGTGCTGGGTCTGGAGCACGTCGTAAAGGTGTGACACCCGTTAAGATCCTCTTGATTCACTGGCTAAATTTTATGAAAGGCAAGGTGGCAGGAATGTTCTATAAGAGGTTCAACAGGCGTTTTATATCCCTGGCAACAACGGTTTGCCTTCTTTTCAGCTTTCTTGTACCTTTTGTTGTCCCGGACAAGGCTATGGCCGCGGATCAGGCCGTTGCCTATACTGCCCAAGAACTGGCCGCCAAAGCCATAAAATTTATTAACGACCGCTACCAGGCCGGGGAGAAGATTGACGGCTACACGGCCTACATACTTACCCTGGCGGGAGAAAATCTAGAAGATAAAGTAAAATGGACCAAGAATGAGGAAACGTTAAAAAGCAGCATCGAAAAACTGGCCGACTTACTTGGCAATAATAATAGTTTAATTACTTACATTATGGCGACCCAGAATGCCGACGGTAGCTTTGGCCCTTTGGCCAATGATTATGGCACCAAGGCACCGCTGCAGGCCCTGGCGCTGGTAAAACCTGATTTGCCGGTTAATGATCCTGTTTATAGCCAGGTCCAGGACAGCATTAGCAAGGCAGTTTCTTATTTTAAAAATCGTTACCAGAATGGCAGTTTAACTTATGAGGTCAACGGTTGGAACTTTGATTATCGCTGCGTAGAAGCTCTGGTCAACGCCGGTGAAGACCTTTCTGGAGGCGGGTGGGTCTATAATGGTAAATCTTTGAAGAATGTCGTTATTGCCTCTGCCGAGGCTGCTGCCAGCAATCCCTCCGTACTGGATGCCGTCTATCTGGCGAAAGAATTAACCGCCCTTTATGCCGTAGATCCGACTTCAAGTTACATTAATATGCTAGCCGACGCCATTATTGCTAAACAAAAGACTACTAATGGAACGGTTTATTTTGGCAACAGCATTTATGACGATGTTACAGTTTTAACCGCCCTTGGCAAAGCAGGCAGGCTTAGTGTCATTGACCAGGTGTATGCCTTGAACTACCTTAATGGGTTTAAACATGAACATAAAAACGCCTGGGGGCAGCCAGCCGGAGCGGCATGGAGCGGTTATACCGCGGAGGAACCGGATTTAACGGCCCAGGTGCTTACGGCCCTCAGCTACTTCGACGGGGCGAAGGTAGAAGGTAGCGACGTTTATAAAGCCATCCAGGAGGGCCTGGCTTACCTTAAAGATATCCAGGACGTAGACACTGGCGCTATCCCGGTCCAGTGGGATAGTACCTTTTCTACGGCCGAAACCCTGATTGCCTTAAAATCTTTAGGTAAAACGTATAATGATTATGCCGGCAGCAGTTCTCCATGGGTGAAAAGATCAAGAACGAAAACTATAGCCCAATGCTTGTTGGCCTTAAATAGATGGGGTGATACAGTACGGGTAAATAAGCTGGCAAATCTTTTAAAGGAACGGCATTCTCCTAACGGTTTTGACAACAGCGTTTACAGCGACATGTGGGCCTATATTGCTCTGGGGGAAGCGGGCCAGATAACCTTAATCAATGATGTTTATGCCCGCGATTACATCCTGAGCAAGCAAAGCGTGGCCGAGGCCACTTATGGCGCCTGGGGAGAGGCGGTGGGTAGCACTTTTTACCCCGACTTTATGTCTACCGCCCAGGCAATCCGGGCCTTAACTTATCTGCCAGGTTATCAACAAAATGACCCGCAAATCCAGAGCGCCATCGATAAGGGCCTGGCCTATTTAAAGAAGTGGCTGCAGCCTGACGGCAGCGTGTGTTATCGCACCGAGTCTTGGGCCGAAGATCCGGTAGTAGATACCACCGAAGTGATTATTACCCTGAAAAGGCTGGGACAGGATCTTTTGAGCTGGCGAAGCCCTACGGGGTTATCGCCGGTATCCTACATGATGCTCAAAGCCTTGAACGATGATGGTAGCTTTGGTGCATATAGAAATGTTTTGGACGCCAGCGAGGCCCTTTATACTTATCTTATCCTGGCTGGAACAATCGACCCCAGAACTTCCCTGGGCCTTCTTGTTCAACCTGCTGCTGCCAGCCTCAATCTCAACGGCAAGCAGCAGTTTAAGGCCGTACTGGCTTATTTTGACGGCACGAGGAGCGACGTGACCAACGAGGCCGTCTGGTCGGTGGGCGATACCAGCATCGCTAGTGTTTCTGACAGCGACTACGGCCTGGTCACCGCCCTCAATACCGGGCAGACGGTGGTAAAGGCTATTTATAACGGCCTGACGGCGACGGCCATTCTCAATATTACCTTACCCACCTCATCCACTCCGGATCGTGATTACTGCATCGTCGACATTGCCGTAGTAGGCATGAACGGCGAGCTCCTTTATGGGCCCGGCTCGGTCATGGTGAGCAAAAACGGCAGGTGGGGCCTGACGGCCCTGGGAGCCCTGGACGCCACCGGTCTTTCCTACGTCGACGATAACGGCTTTGTTAAAAGCATCGCCGGCCAGGCCAACAGCGGTATGAACGGGTGGATGTACAAAGTCAACGGCAGCGTGCCCATGGTGAGCGCTTCCCAGAAAACGATCCAGGAGGGCGACCAGATCATCTGGTGGTACAGTACGGACTGGAGCTCTCCGGGACCAGTGTGGGAAAGTCTGGTAAAAAGTAGTACCTCTGCCTCGACGGCTATGACTGTACCGGCCGATCTAAAGGAGCAAAATAAAAAACTCCCAGTATCCCTACAGGCCCCCCAAGTTGCCGTGGATGCATTAGCGAAAATTAACCAGTTGCTGGAATTAACAGAGGGTACCTTCCAGATCGCTCCTTTAAGCGAAGTTAAAAAAGCCGTGGTAGTCACTGGCGGCGAAAAGGCCATGAGCCGTGCTGAAATTGCCGCCCTGAGAAAAGAACTGGCCCAAAACCAAATTGATCTGGCCCAGAAGGTCACCGCTTCAGCGGGAGCAATCATAACTGATGCTAAAGAAGAAATAGCCCTGTCCATACCAGCCGAGGCATTACAAAACGATTTAGAGATTACCATTAAGAAGAATACCGTTGTTGCGAGCGCTGGAAATAACGGGGGTAATGCTGCCCAGGCTCCTCCGCCGGCAGGCTACCAGCAAATATCGGCAATTTACAATTTTGGACCCGACGGAACTACCTTCAACATACCGGTGACCTTAAACTTAAAAATTGCCTTGCCGCCCCTGGCCAAACCGGAAAACCTGGCCCTGGCCTGGTACGATAAGACAAAAGGCCAGTGGGTAGCTATACCGGCCGTGGTCGACATGTCTAAAGGCTTAATCCTGGCCCGGATAAACCACTTCTCCGACTATGCCGTGTTTGTAAAGGAAGCCAGGAAATCTTTTGAGGATGTAACTAATAATTCGTTTGCCTGGGCGAAGGATACCATTGAAACCCTGGCCGGGGCTGGCATTGTGGCTGGGGTGGACAGCAGCCGCTTCGAGCCGGGCCGGGCGGTGACCAGAGCGGAATTTGCCAGCCTCCTGGTCAAGGCCCTGGGCCTGGAGGTGAAAGAAGGGACGAAGAACCCCTTTAAGGACGTAAAAGGTGACGCCTGGTACGCCGGGGCAGTAACTGCCGCCGCCGGCAACGGCCTGGTCAAGGGCTATGAGGACGGCACCTTCCGCCCGGAAAAGACCATTACCCGCGAAGAAGTGGCGGTTATGCTGGTACGGGCCATGAACTTGCCTGAGGGCGAGGAGAAACTATCCTTTAAAGATAACGACAAAGTCTCTGCCTGGGCCAGAAAGAGCGTGGGTGCAGCTGCCGCCCACGGGCTGGTTAAAGGCTTTGAAGATGGGACTTTCCGGCCGGAAGAGGCGGCCAGCCGGGCAGAATGTGCAGTGATGGTCTACAGGATGCTAGTAGCAGAGTAGATAGAAAAGAATGATTAAAACGGTGGGGAGCGCCGGCGAGTCCAGCGGTGCTCCTCATCATTGCTGGAGATCTTACGGGCCCAAAGAAGGTGGCTTTGACGGGACTGATAATACAGGCATAGCGAGGAATCGTAAATGCAAAAAAAATTTATTTACCTGGTAGCGGCCCTGATCGTCTTACTGGCCTTAATAGGGCCGGCAATCTCCAATTTCTATACCGGGCCACGCGGGGCTGATAATATCCGGACACCACCCACCGGGGCTCCCTTACCAGCGGAGAATGCTGTTGCCGGCAGCGTTCCGGAAAGTGCCGGCAATCAAAAAGCGCCTGAGACCCTCAAGCCGCCGGAAAAAATGGCGGGGGAGAAGAAGCCAGGTGACAGCGCTATAACCGGCGGGGGGAAAGCCTCGGGACCTACCGGTACTCCCCAGGCGACACAGCCGGCGCAGAGTGCTGGCAGCCAGAGTGATGCCGGCAGCAGCACCCCTCTAACACCAGCCCAGGATTCTCCTGCCGCCTCCGGGTGTCGGGTGGATATTGCCGTAGTTGGCATGAAAGGGCAACTCCTTTATGGTCCTGCTACGGTGACGGTTGCTAAAAACAACAAATGGGGGTTGACGGCCCTCGGGGCCCTGGATGCCAGCGGCCTGAAATACAGCATGAGCCCTGTATACGGCAATTTTGTCCGGAGTATAGCCGGGCAAGACAATAAAGGTATGGCCGGCTGGATGTATAAGGTTAACGAGGAGATCCCCATGGTGGCGGCCAGCGAGAAAGGGATTCGGTCAGGTGATAAGATTATCTGGTGGTATAGCGAAACCCTGAACAGTACCGGGCCCACCTGGGAAGAGTTGAAGGCGGCTTCACCTTGATTTATCAGGAAAGGGGTGCACAGGCATGTTAAAACAGAGGATTTCAGATTTGGCACTGGCTTTTTTAATTTTATTCTTACTTATCGCTGGCGCTATCACGCCAGCCTGGGCCCTTGCCGGGTTGGATAGCGCCGGAAAATCATTAAATAACGCTGCCACTTATTTGTTAACAAGAGAGAAGGCCAGAGGTATTTTGTCTCCCTGGAGCTATATTGCCCTGGCGGCGTCAGGAAGGGATTTAAAAGGTACGCTGGCCGGCCAGGCCTGTGAAAAAATGCTGGCTGCTGCTACCGCATCCGGGGAAATGAATGATTATGCCACCCTGGTCCTGGCCGTTCTGGCTGCTGGAGGGAACCCCTATAATTACCAGGGCCAGAACCTTATAAAAAAGATCCAGGATGCCCAGCTCGCCAGTGGTAAGTTTGCTGATAATATAGCTCATGGCGGTGAACAGCTAGTTAATGCCCATATCTGGGCGGTATTGGCCCTGCATGCTGCCGGCGCTGATATTCCCGATAAGAGCAAAGCCCTAAGCTGGCTGGTGGCCAGGCAGCACGCCGACGGTTCCTTTTACTGGGACGCTACAGATAAAGAAACGCCCGATGTGGATTCTACCGGTATGGCGTTAATGGCCCTGGGGGCTTTAGGTGAAAAAAAAGATAGTCCGGTTGTCCAAAAGGCAGTGGCTTACCTGGCTAAGGCCCAAAAAGAAAATGGCGGTTTTGAGTCCTGGGGGGCGGAAAATCCAGAAAGCTCCTGCATGGTCATTGAAGGGCTGACTGCAGTTGGCATTGATCCACTTCAAGGCAATTTTAACAAAGCAGGAGGAAATGTTTTAACTGCCCTCCTTCGCTTCCAGTTGCCTGACGGTTCCTTTGAACACATCACTGGGGCGGGAAGTAATGAAATGGCTACCAGCCAGGCCTTAATGTCCCTGGCCAGCCTCTATTTTGGTCAGCCGTTTTATGCTCGATTAGCCACGCCGCCTGCTGCTAACCGGTATAAAGCACGTTTTATTGTTGGCGACAGGAGCTATACAGTTGTGGCCGGGGAAAAAGAAGAAGTAAAGGCGATGGATGCAGCTCCTTTCATTGACAATGGCCGGACGTATGTCCCCGTGCGTTACCTGGCTTATGCCCTGGACGTGCCTGGTGATGGTGTTAGCTGGGATGAGAAATCTTCTGCTGTTAAACTGAGCAAGGATGGCGTTACAGTAACCCTTGTTATTGGCGAAGAGACCGGCTACATCAATGACCAGCCCAGGAGCATCGGCGTCGCTCCCCTGCTACGAGAAGGTCGTACCTATCTCCCGGCCCGGTTTGTAGCAGAAGCCTTTGGCTACCAGGTAGACTGGGATGCAATTTCCCAAACGGTGAGCATAAAAAATTCAAACTAAACCACCTTTATGGCAACAGCCGATGCCGGCAATCGTCAGCTCCGCAAGGAACATCCAACGGGCGAAAAACAGTGTCCCAGTTTCCGCAGGAGCACATTTTGGAGGGCTTCACTGAAGATGTTTGATCAATTTTTTTACCAGGACAAAGGTCTCTTTTTACAGAGCCTGCATCCGGCGGCAGCCCTGACTTACCTGGGCATTTTATTTGTGCTGGCCCTGGTATTCACCAACCCTCTTTACCTGCTGGGGTTATTACTGGTCGTTGTCCTGGCCATTAGCGCCGCCCGGGGTCTTGCGGTCTGGGAAATTTATTTGCGGCTCAGCCTGGGCTTGCTGTTGCCGGTGATTATTGTCAACGCCCTGTTGACCCATGCCGGGAAGACGATAATCTGGTTGGGACCGCGCCTGCCGGTTTTCGGCCGCTTAACCGTCTCGCTGGAAGCCATTTGTTACGGAGCGGCTATGAGCGTGCGGCTTTTAGCCATCATCAGCATCTTTTGCCTCTATAATCTCATGGTTCACCCGGATAAAGTTTTAAGTTTGCTGGCACGCTTTGCCTCCAGATCGGCTCTGGTGCTGTCCCTGGCTACCAGATTGTTTCCGACCATGGTCAGGCAAATGGCAAACATCCAGGAAGTGCAAATGGTAAGGGGCGTTGATTTTCATGCCGGGACGTTAAAAGAAAGGCTACCCAGATATGCTGCCCTGATGAACATCCTGCTCCTGTCTTCCCTGGAAGATTCCCTGGAAATAGCCGAGGCCATGCAGGCGCGGGCCTTTGGCAGCGGCCGGCGCTCCTGTTACCGGCGGGATACCTGGCGGCCGCGGGACAGCCTTTGCCTTGGAGGGGCCCTCTTGGCTTTAGCAACGGCCGTTTATGGTCAGGCCAAAGGATTCAGCACCTTCATTTTTTACCCGCAGTTGGACTACTTGATTAAAGGCCCCATGACCATAATTATTTTAATCATTATCATTCTTTCTTTATCCGTTCCGATGGTATTGAGCTGGGGGTGGCAGCGTTGCCCTTATTTCAATGCGAAAATTTGACCTATTATTACCCGGATAGGGAAAAACCGGCCTTAAAAGGCATTGATTTAAGTATCGAGGAAGGGGAGTTTTTGCTTATAACCGGCGGTTCGGGATCGGGCAAGTCTTCTTTAGCGCGGGCGCTGGCCGGACTGATCCCGGACTTTTACGGCGGCAGGTTTGGGGGCAAGGTTTATTTTCAAGGGCGGGACATGGGCCAGATGGACCGGCGAAAACTGGCCCGGGAAGTGGGGATAGTCTTCCAGGACCCGGAAAAGCAGCTGGTTATGACCAGTGTCGAGGCCGAAATCGCTTTTGGCCTGGAAAACCTGGGCTTACCCCAGGCAGAAATGTCCCGGCGGGTAGCCGAAGTCCTGAGCTTTCTGGATCTGGCAGAGGTAAGACAGGAATTTACCGCGCACCTTTCCGGCGGGCAGAAGCAAAAGCTGGCTCTGGCTGCCGTCCTGGCCATGCAGCCAAGAGCGCTGGTTTTAGACGAGCCTACCTCCCAGCTGGACCCGGTAGCGGCCGAGGAATTTTTTAATCTCATTAAACGGTTAAATGAGGAGATGGGCCTGACCATAATTTTAATCGAGCAGCGGCTGGAAAGGTGTTTCCACCTTGCTGATCGGGTAGTGCTCATAGAAGACGGCCAGGTCAAATATGAGGGTACAGCGGAACAACTGGCCCGCTGGGCGGTAGCAAGGGAAATTCCTTTTATTCCTCCCGTGGCTCGTTTTTTTGTCCGGCTAGGTTTCCCCTCTGTTCCCGTTACCGTCAAGGAAGGACGCCGGTTACTGCGGTCCAACTTTAATTACCGGAAGTTTCCTCCTCTAAGGCCGGTAGTAAATGAAAATCCGGGAGAACCGGTTTTGACCATGAGCAGGGTATGGTTTACCTATCCCAACGGTAAAGAAGCCCTGCAGGACATCAGTTTGCAAATTGCCGGCGGTGAGCTGGTGGCTATCCTGGGTAATAACGGCGCCGGTAAATCCACCCTCCTGAAGACTATGGCCGGCTTGTTAAAACCGGGACGGGGCCGGGTGCAGGTAATGGGCCGCGACCTGAGTAACGAGTGCCGGCCCGGGGACGGCAGGATTGCCTACCTTTCCCAGAATCCCAATGATTATCTTTTCCAGGATACCGTGGAAGAGGAATTACTATTCACCTTAAAAAATTTCGGTCTAACCGATGACGGTGTGGTTGACGAACTCCTGGAGAAGCTCGGCTTACAGCGCTACCGGCGGGTAAACCCCCGCGATTTAAGCAGCGGCGAGCGCCAGCGGGTAGCCCTGGCCTCGATACTGGTGACCCGGCCCCGGCTTCTGGTACTGGACGAACCTACCCGGGGGATGGATTATCGTTTGAAAGACGAGCTGGGAGGAATGTTGACGGGCTTAAGCAGGGAGGGAGTAAGTGTGGTGTTGGTGACCCACGATGTAGAATTTGCCGCCGCCTACGCCACGCGGGTGCTGCTGCTGTTTGCCGGCCGGATCGTAGCCGATGGACCTAAGCACCAGGTCCTGGGCCAGTCGGTTTTTTATTCCACCCAGATTGGTAAAATGTGCCGCGGCTATGTTGACGGTGTCCTGACCCTGCAAGATGCCCTGGACAGGCTGGAACCCGTATGGCCTGCCAGGCAGGCAGTTCCAGAAGTAAGGTGAGGCATCCGGAGGGACCGCCGCCCGGCCCGTACCGGTGGGCCGGTTAGCGAGTACGGCTTTCCTATTGCATGGGATGTTCTTTGCGATATTTTCCAGGCTGCCTGTGCCGCCTTATACGACCCGGCTGGCGTTTTGGGAGGTTATTACCTTTGGCTTTCTGGCGTAGAATGCTGTTGCCCCTTGCCCTGGTGTTTATCCTGGGCTTGTTGCTGGCCAGTATCAAGATAAACGCCCTTCTTTTGGGCCAGGGGTGGGGTTTGCTGGCTTCGGTAATAATTATTATGGCTCTGGTTTTGCTGTACTGGGGGTTTGAACAGGGACGGGTTTCTTCCCGGGAGGTAGCCGTAATCGCCATGCTGGGTACTATTGCCGCCGTTGGCCGGGTTCCTTTTGCTGCTTTGCCCAATATCCAGCCGGCCACCTTTATGGTAATTATTTCTGGCTTTGTCTTCGGACCGCGGGCCGGGTTTATGGTCGGTTCCACAGCGGCTCTGGTATCCAACTTTTTCCTGGGCCAGGGCCCGTGGACGCCCTGGCAGATGTTTGCCTGGGGGCTGGCCGGCACCTCGGCAGGGGTGATGGGGATTATCTTCCCCCGGGCGGGCAAAAAGGTTATGACGGTATTTAGCTTTCTGTGGGGATACCTTTTTGGCTGGATAATGAACCTGTGGACCTGGACGGGCTTTATTCATCCCCTGACCTGGCAATCCTTGGTGGCCACTTATGCTGCCAGTTTCTGGCTTGATACCTTTCATGCCGCAGGCAATGCTACCTTTTATCTGCTTTTTGGCTCCAGCTTCGTGAAAATACTGCAGCGCTATCGCCGCAAGCTGGAAGTAACTTTCTTACCGGGGAGGAAAGACTTATAACAAAAAGTTATACCACATATACAGGGTATCGCGGTTAAAAAAAGAATATTATATGACAGCAGGAGAGTCCTGCCGGAAAATAACCCGGCTCTTCCAGCCGGGATAGGGAGCGTCAGGGATTAGCGCATGATTTACCTGAATAATGCCGCCACCTCCTGGCCCAAACCGGAAGTCGTCTACCAGACGGCTGATGCCAGGTTACGGCAGTTGAGCGGCAGCGTTAACCGCGGGGGCAATAAAGGGGCCCTGGACGCCGGCCGGGTAGTGCTGGAAACGCGAGAATTGCTGGCAGCTCTTTTCGGCATCCGGGAGCCGGAACAGATAGTCTTCACGGTCAATGCTACCGCAGCCCTGAACCTGGCCCTCCAAGGACTGCTGGAATCCGGGGACCATGTCATTATCAGCAGCATGGAACATAATGCCGTGGTTCGGCCCTTATACGCCCTGAAAAACAAGGGAGTGGAATTTACCATCGTTAACTGTGCCGCCGACGGCACCCTGGATCCCCTGGCGGTGGAAAAAGCAATCCAGTCGCGTACCAGGCTGATCTGCCTCACCCATGCTTCCAATGTTACTGGCACCATTATGCCTATTCATGAAGTGGGAGAGATCGCCCGCCGCCACCACCTCCAGTACCTGGTAGATACGGCCCAGACGGCCGGGGAAATTTCCGTAGATGTAGAAACGGCCGGGATTACCCTGCTGGCCTTTACCGGCCATAAGGGATTAATGGGTCCTCCCGGTACCGGCGGTCTTTATATCCGCTACCCGGATACTATCAGGCCGCTCATCTATGGTGGTACGGGAAGCAGCTCGGAGTTGTTTACCCAGCCAGAAATAATGCCCGACAAATTTGAAAGCGGCACTATCAATGCCCCGGCCATTGCCGCCCTGGGGGCGGGGGTAAGATTTATCCAGGAAACCGGGTTAGAGAAGATCCGCCGGCATACCCGGGAGCTGACAGGCCAGCTTTTAGAGGGCTTGCAGCAAATCCCGGAAGTGACTGTCTACGGCCCTGCGGAGCCGGAAAGGCGGGTACCGGTGATATCAATCAATATCCGGGGTATCTCGGCAGGGGAGGCCAGCGCCTGGCTGGCGGATCATTATGAAATTGCAACTCGTTCAGGTCTCCACTGCGCCCCCCTGGCCCACCAGACCACCGGTACCCTAGCGACAGGTACCTTGCGGCTGAGCCCGGGGTACTTTAATACCCCGGCCGAAATCGAGACCACCCTGGCTGCCGTGCGGGAACTGGTAGGGGTGCTGCGGGATGCCTGACGAGCTGGTATTGCTGACCTTTCCTTCCACCCATTATGCCCTCAAGGCGGAAAAGACCGTCCAGGGTGCCGGACTTCAAGGGCGGCTCATACCAATGCCCCGGGAGCTGAGTTCCTTGTGCGGCCTGGCTCTGGAGCTGGAGCCGGAAATAAGCGTGCACGCCTTAGCCCTTCTTGAGGCAGCAGGCGTCAGGCTGGAAAAAAAGGTAAAGGTGCTCAAAGACCGCGGTCGCATCCGGGTAATAGAGGCAATTGAGAAATATGAAGCAGGCGATTTGCGGGAAAGAGAGGAAAGCGGGTCCTGAGTTGAACTCAGGACCTTTTAAATTTATACCATGAATTTATACCACCATGGTGTAGCTACACTTTTTCTAAGCCAAAATTTTACTTTCCCGGTTTAAAAGGCAGGGGTAACACTGGCCCGGCGGGCGGCATAGCCTGATATCAGAAAGTTGCCGGCCGGCAAGGGATTGCGTGGCAAGCAAAAATGTGGGTTAAGGAAGCCGGGCGATCAGTTATCAGGCTATGAAGAGGGGAGTGCCAATGAGTACGATCACTAGCCTCAGCAACCTCAGGCCGGGCAGTTCCGGCGAAGTAGTTTCCTTACAGGCCCGGGGCCTGGCCCGGCGCCGCCTCCTGGATCTCGGGCTGGTACCGGGCACAAGGGTGGTGGCCTTACGCCGCAGTCCCAGTGGTGACCCTACGGCCTTTTTTATCCGCGGGGCGACCATTGCCCTGCGGCGGGAAGAAGGCTGGGAGGTCCTGGTGCAGCAAGTGTAAGGCAGGAGGGTGGCCGGAATGGGGCTAACAAACCAGGCAACAGGCTTTCGTACTTTACGGGAAAACTTTCTCCCGGCCAGCACCGGCGGCTACCTGGTAGCCCTGGCCGGGAATCCCAATGCCGGCAAAAGCACGGTTTTCAATGCCCTGACCGGCTTAAAACAGCACACCGGCAACTGGCCCGGTAAGACTGTTTTGCAGGCCCGGGGCAAATTTACCCACCAGGGCCATACCTTTACCCTGGTAGACCTCCCGGGTACGTACTCCTTACTGGCCAATTCCGTCGAGGAACAGGTGGCCCGGGATTTTATCTGCTTCGGCAGGCCCGATGTCACGGTGGTAGTCGTCGATGCCACCTGCCTGGAACGCAACCTCAACCTGGTCCTCCAGGTAACAGAAACGACAAACGCCGTGGTGGTTTGCTTGAATCTAATGGATGAAGCACGGCGAAAAAGGATAGCTATTGATGTCCCCCTCCTGGCCAGGGAATTAGGAGTGCCGGTGGTACCAACGGCGGCAAGAAGGGGGGAGGGGCTGGCTCATTTAAAAGATACGATTGCTGCTGTGGCAACAGGCGCCCTCTGCCCGGGCCCCGCACCCATAATTTATGACGCCGATATTGAAGCGGCCGCCGGCCAGCTGACTAGGCAATTGCAGCCGCTTTTAAGGGGCCGGCTCAATGCCCGGTGGGTGGCCCTGCGCCTGCTGGAAGGCGACGCAACTCTGTTACAGGGAATACAACAATTTTTAGGTGTCGACTTATCTGAGCCCGGGATAAAGTTACAGGTAAAAGAGGTGCTGGTATAATGGCTGGCCAGAAAACCGACCCGGTACTTGTTGAGGCCCAGCGCCTGGCCGGTGACCTGGAGGACTCTTACCGCGACCGGATTGTGGCGGCCCTTTACGCCCAGGCGGAAGCCATTGCTTCCCGGGCCGTCAAGGAGGCACCTGCGCCGCGGCGGGAATTTGACTGGCGGCTGGATGCCATTTTAACCTCCAGGCTCTGGGGATATCCCATCATGCTAGCTTTACTGGCCGTTGTCTTCTGGCTGACCCTTAAGGGGGCCAATTACCCCTCCGCGCTGCTGGCCAGCTTACTATTTGCTTTTCAAGATATACTTACCAGCTTATTCCACCGGCTGGATGCCCCTGCCTGGTTACATGGCATCGTGGTCCTGGGCATGTACCGCACCCTGGCCTGGGTAGTTGCCGTCATGCTGCCGCCCATGGCCATCTTTTTCCCCCTGTTTACCCTCCTGGAGGACCTGGGTTACCTGCCGCGCATTGCTTTCAACCTGGACAATTTCTTTAAAAAGGCCGGCGCTCATGGCAAGCAGGCTTTAACCATGTGCATGGGCTTCGGCTGCAATGCCGCCGGCGTCGTGGGCTGCCGCATCATCGATTCCCCCCGGGAACGGCTACTGGCCATCCTGACCAACAATTTTTCCCCCTGTAACGGCCGTTTTCCCACGCTAATTACCCTGGCCGGCATCTTTATGGGCGGTTTGCTCACCACGGCGGCCGGGGTAGCGGCAGCAACTCTCACCGTGGTCGGGATTATCTTGCTGGGTATTGTACTGATGTTTTTTACTTCCTGGTTGCTCTCCCGGACCCTCCTGAAAGGTGTACCCTCATCCTTTACCCTGGAATTGCCCCCCTACCGGCCGCCCCAGGTGTTACGGGTAATCATCCGCTCCGTCCTGGACCGGACCCTCTATGTGCTGGCCAGGGCTGTCCTGGTGGCCGCCCCGGCCGGAGCCTTTACCTGGGTCCTGGCCAATGTCCACCTGGGCGCTTTCAGTATTATCGACCACATGGCCGGCTGGCTGCAGCCCTTAGGCAAGGTGGTTGGCCTGGATGGCTACATCCTGCTGGCCTTCATCCTGGGCCTGCCGGCTAATGAGATCGTCATCCCCATCCTGTTGATGAGTTACCTCTCGACAGGTATGCTCACAGAGGTGAATAGCCTGGCCGCGCTGGGAGAAATCCTGGTGCGACACGGATGGACCTGGATTACCGCCCTTAATGTCATGCTGTTTTCCCTTATGCACTGGCCCTGTGGGACCACCCTGCTGACCATTTATAAAGAAACGAAAAGCCTGAAATGGCCCCTCCTGGCGGCTGTAATCCCGACGGCCCTGGGCCTGGCTGCCTGCTTCCTGGTAAAGCTGCTGGCAGGCCTGCTGGATATTGTCGCGGCAGGATGACCTCCTGCCGGCACCATGAAGAGTACCTCCAGGAAAAGCGGGATGAAAGTAGGACTTAGTCGCTGCTGTGGCGGAACAGCCAGGCCCTGAGGTCCTCCAGTTTTTCTCCTTCCGGATACTTGTTGAGCCGACTCATGGCATGGACCTCTTCCAGGCATTCGGGATGGGTGCGAAAGTACTGGACCAGGTTGCGAAACAGGCACATGGTAGGCGGCGTGATGTAATGCTCGATGCCTTCTACCTGTTCTTCCACCCCTACCCGGGCGTTGAGGAGGGTTAAAAACTCTTTGAGCACGGCATCGCGCCAGACGAGAAAATACCCCAGCCGTTTCCCTTTATCGGTGAGGGCAATATGCCGGTACTTTGCGTACTGGATAAAACCCTCTTCATGGAGCTTCTGAATCATCCTGGTAACGGATGAGGGCTGGACGTTCAGGGCTTCAGCCAGGTCGACTGCCCGGACATAACCTTTTTCCTGGATTAGCCTGTAGATCATCTCCAGGTAATCTTCCATACTTTCCGTCAACATGGCTCTCCCTCCCGGAAGTTTCTTGCCTGCTAAACTTTATGCCGGGAGACACAGTTTTTTGCCCGGACTAAAAGGCCATGGTACAGCTTAGCTGACCGCGGCTACAAAACCAAAAAAATAAGCCGGTTTATGACCGGCTACAGCTCATCCTGCAGGTTTAAACGGGCTTTACGCTCGCCTTCTTCCGCCAGGGCCTTTTCCCCCGCCTTCACCAGTTTGCGCACCATATTGCCGCCGATTTTACCGGCTTCCCCGGTGGTCAACTCATCCCCCGGGTTGGCCAGGTCATCATCCAGACCCAATTCTTTGGCCGTTTCCCACTTCAATTTGTCGAGCTGTCTTTCCGTCCGCAGCCGGTCATTATCCTTTTTGTGGCTCATTTTAATCACCCCCGCAATATTGTGCCGTTACAAGCAGGGAATTATGTACTTGCTGGCAGTAGTTTTACCCTTTAATATTGCGTATTTTAGCTACCAGGAGCAGCGAGGCCGGGTAGATCAGGTAAGCAGGAAGGAAATAAAACGGGAAGGCGCGACCGGCAAAGATTAACATTTGGGAAAAATTTTCATAGAGGCTCATGGTTAAAAAGGTTAGCAGAAGGCCTGCCGGCAACACCAGAGGGCGGTAATCTTGCAGGCCTAAAAGCTGGGCCGTGCCCAGGGTAAAGGTATAGTAGACAACAGTAAGTTTTAATAAAATGGTAAAGCTCCAGACGAAAATGATGACCGGTTCCAGGCGTTGCAGAAAGTCGCCAATATTAATCATCTGGATGGCTATAAGGCTGGGGAAATTAATGCGCGCCGTTTCGGAAGCGCCCAGGACGATGATGTTACGTACCAGTACCAGCGTAGTGAGCAATGACGCTATGATTACGGCCCGGGCGAAGGGAGCAAAGCTTTTTTTGGGTTCGGTTAAAAAAGGTAAAAGAACCAAAAAGAAAACGGTCTCGCCAAAGGGAAAGACAAAGGCCGGGTAGACCCCGCGCAGAACAGGTAGCGGCCCCCTTTCCATAACCGGGAGGAGGGCTTCCCAGTGAGCCAGTCCCGGGACAGCTTCAGCCAGGGCAGTAAGAACTAAGATGGCAACAATTACAAGAGGAAGTAAGAGTTCACCCATCCGGGCCGGGACTTCTATCCCCAGCCGAACGGCGTAGGCGGCCAGGCCGGCAAAAACCCCGGCAACGATTTCCATTGGCGTTTGGGGCAAAACGATCAGCTTGTATAAATCAACAACGTTACGCAAAACCAGGGCTGCCAGGTGCAGGGCGTACCAGAGAAAAATAATATTCAAGCAGGTTCCCAGCCATCGCCCCAAAACCCGGGAGGCATATTGCACCGGTGATTCTCGCGGGAAGCGCCGGCCGAGGGCAGTATAGCAATAGGCCGCACCCAGGCCCAGGGTTCCCGCCAGCAGGTAAGATATCCAGGCGTCCTGTTTGGCCGGCCCGACAGGGACGATCAGGGTAGAGGTACCAATAAGGTACCCGGTAACCAGCAAAAAAAATTGCCAGAGAGATATCCTGCCTTTTTCACCCACGATTACTTCCCCCTGGTGACTAGCCAGTATTTCATAACTAATATTTCCACTAAAAGGGAAAATATACAGTTGCTTTTGGTATATAAAGCCATACCGGGTTTCATACTAGTTCCATCCAGTTCCACAATTTTGGCTAGAGAAGGTGCTGGCTTTGCTCTGGATATGGCACCGTTTATGGCGCCAAGCCACCCCGGGCAAGCAAACTTCGAACGAACACGCCCTGCCGATAACTACCAGGCTTGATGCTAACATTGATTACCTTAAAAAAACCTTTGGCCAGAGTGAGGACCTGGTCATCAGGGAGATAGAACTGCCAGGTAAAAAACTGGCGCTGGTTTACCTGGAAACCCTGATCGACCGGGATGTGGTCCAGCGGGATATCCTGCGTTCCCTGTTAGCCTTGCAGGCAATACCGCTATCGGGGGACGAGGCCAAATTTAGCCGGTTGATCCGCGCCAGGTTAACCATCGGCGATCTTCAAGAAGAGCGGCTGTGGTCAAAGATAATCACCGGCTTGCTAGACGGTAAGGCAGTTTTAATGGTTGAAGGATATAGCCGGTGCCTGCTGCTCAGTATAGAAGGTTGGGAAAAAAGGCCGGTCGAAGAACCTGTCAATGAAGTTAGTATCCGTGGCCCCCGCGAGGGATTTGCTGAAAATTTAGCAACGAATATCTCTCTCATCAGGCGGCGGCTGCGTGCGCCCGAGCTTCGTTTTGAAGCTATGAACCTGGGCCGGCGCACCCACACCAAGGTGGTTATCTGTTACCTGGAAGGACTGGTATTAAAGGGAATTCTGGAAGAACTCCGCCGCCGGTTGCAGCGTATTGATATTGACGGTATCCTGGAAAGCGGCTATATTGAGGAACTCATTGAAGACGCTCCCCATTCTCCTTTTCCCCAGCTTAACCGCACGGAAAGGCCGGATAAACTGGTTGCCGATTTATTAGAAGGGAGGATAGCCGTCCTGACTGATGGTACACCCTTTGCCCTGATTCTCCCGGGTAGCCTGGTATCCCAGTTGCATGCTCCGGACGATTATTATGAGCGCTGGCCTTTAAGTATAGGGGTGCGCCTGTTCCGCTTTTTAGGAATATTTATCGCCCTGCTCCTACCGTCCCTTTATGTAGCTTTGACTACCTTCCACCAGGAAATGATTCCTACCCCCCTGGCAATTTCTATCGCTGCCCAGCGTGAACTGGTGCCGTACCCGGCCGTTGTTGAAGCTTTAATCATGCAGGTGCTCTTTGAAATTCTCATTGAAGCCGGCATAAGGTTACCCCGGGCCATTGGACCGGCGATTAGCATCGTAGGAGCCCTGGTTATCGGTGAAGCAGCCGTCCGGGCGGGGCTGATGTCGGCGGCAATGGTTATTGTTATTGCCGCTACAGCCATCGCTTCGTTTACTATACCTACTTTTGGCCTGAGCCAGGCCGTGAGGATGCTCCGCCTGCCGATGATTCTTTTAGCCGGCTTTCTGGGCCTGCTCGGCATTTTTGCCGGCTTGCTGGTAATTTTAATCCACCTGGTGAGCCTGAGGAGTTTTGGTGAGCCTTATCTCAGCCCCCTGGCACCATTTATTTGGGAAGCGCAAAAAGACCTGGTGGTGAGGGTACCATGGTGGGCCATGCTCTGGCGGCCTGTACTCACCGGCTGGCGAGATTTGCGGCGTATTAAACCAGGCCTGCACCCTTTTATTACAGCTAGAGATAAAAATGCCCAGGATGAACTGGAAACGCAGTTGGGTGAAGGCAGTGGGAAAAGCGTTACCGCCAGGAAGGGAAGAAGAAAAAAAACGAGGAAGCTGGCGAGGAAGAGATAAATTAACTGCCAGAGAGGCCTTATGGCGTTGAGGGGCGAGATTGACTGGGAAGTGGTATATTGGTTTTTAAAGCCGGGAGCAAATATTTTTTATACGTAACCCTTGGCCTGGTAGCCCTTTTGATGGCCCTGTTCTTGAGCGGCTGCTGGGATCGCCGGGAGATAAATGAACTGGCCTTCCTGTCCAGCATGGCGGTAGACCTGGCAGGAGAGCAGCGTCTTTTAACCTATGAATTCGTCCGGCCGCTTACCACCGGTGGGGGTGAAAGGGGAGGAGGGGGAACTTTACCTCATCGCCAGGCTACCCTCCGCAGTGGCAGGGGAGAAACCCTTATAACCGCCTGCCGGCAAATTACCACCGGTCTTCCCCGCCGGGTTTATCTTGCCCATACTAACGCGGTACTGGTAGGAGAAGAAATGGCCCGCCAGGGCCTGAGAGAGTTACTCGATTTTATTGACCGGAACCCGGAATTGCGCCGCACGACCTTGATTATGCTCACCCGGGGAGCGGCACGGGAGATATTAATAAAAGTGCAGGGGGACATGGAAACAACCTTGGGCAAGGAAATAAGCGGTCTCCGCAAGTGGGTGCAGAGCAGTGGCTACGGTTTTATTCCTAATGTTAACGACGTTTTTTTTGATTTATCCAATGGAGCGGGAACCACTGTCCTGCCGGTACTGGAGCTCAGTCCCCAGCCGTTCCCGCCCCTTATTGGTACTGCTGCGACATCAAGCGGCGGTTCCCGGGGAACCGGTGGTACAGAGGGACGGGTAGAGGAACCGGAAACGGTAAGGACGGTGCGCCTCAACGGCGCCGGCCTTTTTTACCACGACAAACTGGTGGCGTGGCTGGATAAAGATCAGGCCCGTGGCTGGGCCTGGGTGCGCAATAAAGTACGGCGGGCCGTACTGGCGTTACGTTGCCTGGGAAATAATACCAAGGTTGCCGTAGATATAACTGAAGCCCACGCCGATGTCAGCGTCGACATGCAAGGGAGCCAGCTCCAGGGTAAGATCAAGCTCAGGGTGGAGGGCGAGCTTCTGGAACAGCAGTGCAACCTGGAATTTACCAGGGAAGAGGCCATTAAATCGCTAGAAAGCCGGATGGCAGCTCAGATTACGGCTGAAATCAGCAGTGCCCTCAATCAGGCCAAGATGGTGGGAACTGATGTTTTCGGCTTCGGCGGTGCCCTCCATCGCCAACAACCTGAACTGTGGCGCCAGTTACAGGGACGCTGGAACGAAGAATTTAAAAAGCTGCCTGTTACCATCAATGTCGAAGCTAAATTGAGACGTACTGGTATGACTGGTCGTCCCTGGCAGCCCGGGGCGCGCTAGTAGTTAAAGCAGCCGGCTCCCTTCTGAGACTTGCTATGTAAGGAGTGCCTTAATGGCAGGCTTGTTTATTTTAGTGGTTGTATATACCATTATTTTTCTCCTGGATGTCCCGCCCCTGGTCCGGCGCCGGGCCTGGCGGGAACTACTCGCTTTTGCCGTCCTCTCCCTCATGGGGCTGGCCCTGGGGGTTCCCTGGTCCCTGGGACATAAAATATTCTTTCCTTCGGAGGCAATCATCAAATTTTTTGAGCCGCTGGCCAGATTGGTCATGGGCCCCCAGGAATAAGGCAGCAGCTGCTACCCTGCCTCGTAGTAGCGCAAAATGTGATACTCATTATCGCGTTGGGCGGGCCGGAAACCGGCCGCCCGGATGCAGCGGAGGATCTCCTCCTGATCAGCGCGGAAGGAAGCCCCTGCCGCCCGGACTACGTTTTCCTCCAGCATAGTGGAACCGAAGTCGTTGGCTCCAAAGAAAAGGGCCGTCTGGGCCACTTTGGTTCCTTGAGTTACCCAGGAGACCTGGATATTGGGGAAGTTGTCCAGGTAAATCCGGGAAAGGGCGAGTATCCGCAGGTATTCGCAGGCGCCTGCCTCCTCACCGCCCAGGTCGGTATTGCCTGGTTGGAAACTCCAGGGAATAAAGGCTGTGAAACCACCCGTTTCATCCTGGAGCTGCCGGACAGCCTCCAGGTGAGCGATCCGCTCAGCCATTGTTTCTCCCAACCCGAAAACCATGGTGGCTGTTGATTTCATCCCCAGGGCATGGGCGGTGCGCATCACCTCCAGCCAGCGGGCCGTGGAGGTCTTTTTAGGGCTGACCCGGTTACGAACCCTGTCGACCAGGATCTCTGCCCCTCCGCCAGGCAAGGAATCGAGACCCGCTCTCTTCAGCCGCTGCAAAACCTCTGCCACCGGCAGCCCTTCCTTCCGGGCCAGGTCATCGATTTCTACGGGGGATAGGGAATGAAGGGTGACCGGATAGCGGGATTTAATCCACGAAAAGAGGTCCTCAAACCAGGCCAGGTCTAGATCGGGATGCAGGCCCCCCTGCATCAGGATCTGAGTCCCACCTGCAGCCAAAGTCGCTTCGATTTTACGGCCGATTTCCTCCCGGCTGAGGAGGTACCCTTCCGGATCTCCGGGCAAGCGATAGAAAGCGCAGAACCGGCAGGCGTTTACGCAGATATTGGTATAGTTGATATTCCGGTCCACAACAAAGGTGACCGTCCCCTCGGGGTGCAGCTTCTGGCGGACCCGGTTGGCCAGGTAACCAAGTTCCAGCAAGCCGGCCTCTTGATAAAGGCGCTCCGCTTCGTGAAAATTCAAACGCTCACCTTCAAGCACTTTGCAGGCGATAGTTTCCTTCATCTTCTCCTCCCCAGATTTCCAGCGCTACCGGATGTAGTAGTAAGCCCTCAGCATGGGCCAGGCGGTAGAAGGTTAAAAGGCCTTCCAGGTGCGGCCAATCCAGGTCATAGTTTAACAGGGTAAAATAATCCTCGATGAATTCCGGTTCCACCCTCAGCATCTGGGCCCCTACTGCCGCCAAGGTCCCCGGGTGCCTTTTTCCCCAGGCCTTGGCCTTCTGTAAGGACCGCCAGATTCCGGCCAGCTTTTCCGGGTGGGCAGCCGCAAAATCTTTCCTGGCGACCCAGAGGGCAAAGACCATAGGCTTGCCGGTTAATTGGCGCCACTCTTCACCCAGGTCATAAACAAAGGGGTAGCGACCTGCCCGGACAATCTGCAGGGCCTCATCCCCGATGGCAAGCAAGGCTTCCGGCTGGCCCCAATCCGGGGGCGTGCCGGCCGGGCGAATAAATAGGTCTGGCGCAACATGATAAAACCGTTGCAGGAGGATACGCAATAAAACTACGCTGGTAGCCGAATAAGGTGTAAGGGAAAGGGGTCGGCCCCCGAGTTCCTTTGCCGGTACCCGGCTCACCAGGACCACGCTGCCAACCTTGCCGTAGCAGGAGATAGATAATCCCGGTAGAACCAGGGCTTCTTCCGCAAACTGCCCGTAAGCCAGGGAAGAGACGGCCGTGACCTCCAGTTCCCCTTGCCGGAAGGCCTTATTTAAAACCGCCGGGTGGTCAGCAATTATTTTGGCCGGTACTTTTACCTGTCCTGTCTCCAGAGCGTAAAAAAGCGGGAGGCAATTCAGGTAACTCACCCGGCCCAGCCGTGGCCATTCCATCTCCATCCTCCTTTCAGGCATAGCGCCTGATTTCCCGGTACAGAGTATCCCGTTCCACCGGTATCCTACCGGCGGCTCGGATGCTGCGCAAAAAGCTTTCGGCAGGCTGGTACTGGGGCGTAGCGGCCCCCGCGTCATGAAAAATACGTTCTTCCCGTACGGTACCATCCAGGTCGTTGACCCCGAAATGCAAGGCCACCTGGGCTAATTTCGGTCCCATCATGATCCAGAAGGCCTTGATGTGACGAAAGTTGTCCAGGAGCAGGCGGCTGATGGCCAGCATCTTTAGATCCTCCACCCCGGTGGTTCCCGGCAGGTTGCTGAAGGCCGTGTTGGCCGGGTGAAAGGCCAGGGGTATAAAGGCCAAAAAGCCCCCCGTCCGGTCCTGGAGTTCCCGGAGGGCCAGGAGGTGGTCCACCCGGTCGGCCGCTGTCTCCAGGTGGCCGTAGAGCATGGTAGCGTTGGTGGGTATACCCAGGCGGTGGGCGGTTTCGTGGATCAGGAGCCAGCGCTGGCCGTCAATCTTTCTGGCACAAAGGCGCCGGCGTACCTCCGGGGCAAAGATCTCGGCCCCGCCGCCGGGTAGGGAATCCAGGCCCGCCTGCCGGAGTTCCCGGAGCACGTCGGCTACAGGCCGGCCGGCCTGGGTCGCTATAAAGTCAATTTCTACGGCATCAAAGGCCTGGATGCAGGCCCGGGGCGCTACCCGGCGCACCGTACGGATCAGGTCCAGGTAGTATTCATAAGGCAGTTCCGGATTCAAACCTCCGACAATGTGAATCTCGGTGACCCCTGCGGCAGCCGCCGCCCTGGCCTTGGCCTCGACTTCAGCCAGGGTAAGGGTGTAAGCCTCCGGACTACCTGCCTCCTTACCAAAAGCACATAAATCACAGAGATTTTGACAAACATTAGTATGATTAATGTGGGCATTATTAATAAAGTAAACGTCATCCCCGCACACCCGCCGTCGAGCCAGGTCGGCGAGGAACCCGATGCCCAGGAGGTCCTGGCTCTCGAACAGGCGAATACCGTCTTCCCGGCTCAGCCTTTCCCCGGCATACACCTTGGCAGCTATGGCCGCCAATTCTCCCCGGGAGAGTTCCGAACGTATTTGGTCAATATAGGCTGACAAGACCTGTCAACTCCCTTCTATGCGGGGTTTATAATACTTACCAATATTCTCCGGGCGCAAAAGGGTGGGTTTACGCAGCGTAGCGCAACCACAGTCCTCATCAAAAGTCACTCGTCCCAGGGCCTTCAGGATAATGCGGCCGAAAGCCGGAGCATCATCAAAAAAGATCTCCCTTAACTCCCTGTGTTCCCAGGGTTTCACCACACCTTCCCCGTAGTTTACTACCAGGTAGATGCCGGCGTAACAGGCCCCCATTTCCCTCGCCAGGTAGACCTCGGGGCAGAGGGTTTGGCCTACGACATCCGCCCCCCACTGGCGAAACATGTTTACTTCGGCTACGCTCTCAAAGTGGCGCCCATCTGTCACCAGGTAAACGCCGCGGTCAAAGACCCGCCCCAGAGGGGTCTCTCTAGCCGTTTCTACCAAAGTCTTGTGCAGAGAAGGGCAAATAGGCTGGCGCATTATTGACAGGAAGCCCTCCTGGAGCCCCACATCCCGGCGCATGGAAAAATCAATATAATCTGTAACCACTACAATATCCCGGGGATCCAGGAGGTGATTTACGCTTCCCACCCCGCCCTCAGCAATGATCTTCCGGACTTTAGCCTGCATAAAGGCATGGAACAGGCGCTGCGAACTCTCGCCCCAGGAGACGCCGGGAATCCTCCCATGCATTTTGGCCGCCAGCACGCGCCGCGGCGGGTCGCCGGTTGTAAAAAGAGTTAGAGGTGCACTGGGACCCCAGGGGGTGGTAAAAACCATATCCCGGGCCAGTACCTCTGTTCCAGGATCCTTTAATGCTTCGGGAAAATCCAGGCTAAAGGTGCCCGAGCCACCGATAAAGCCAATATCCGCCTGCACCCTTTCTTCAATCATTCTCCAAGTCTCCTTCCAGGCGATAACCCAGACCGCGCAAGTTATAGGCTACCAGCTCTTTCCCCGCCGCCGTTAAATCAGCCGGAATACCATCTTTCAGCCAGCTAATGACCACCTGGTAAAAGGTACCTACAAAAGCTAAAGCTGCAACATGGGCATCCTGGGGTGGTAGCTCCTTCCTCTGGATACCCTCCAGCACGTCTTCCTCTACAAGCTTGGTTAGACGGCGTAACAAGTCGTAGAGTTGTTCTGCCACCGCCGGGTGGCCCGCCGGCGATTGGACCAGCATTACCCGGGCCAGGTCATGGTTCTCCTGTAATACCGCCAGGGCTGCCTCCATAGAGACCTGGAGTTTTTGGCGTCCACCGGTGGCTTTTTTGCGGGCCTGGGCAATACGTTCCAGGACCATCTCATAAGCTTCGTTGACCAGGGCGGTAAAAAGGGCTTCCTTATTGCGCAGGTACAAGTAAATCGTGCCGATGCCCACCCCCGCCCGGCGAGCGATATCTTTAACCGAAGTACCATAAAACCCGTTGCGGGCAAATTCTTCCCTTGCCGCCTGCATAATGGCCTGCAGGCGAGCCTCTATCTTTTGATCTACCTTTTTCGTCCGCCGGTAAACCAAAAACCCTTCCCCCAATTTTCAAGCAATGAACTGCAATTCAATTCTTCAATCGCCATTTTAGATCATTTAAAGGCCGGAGTCAATTTTAAAATTATTAGGTCTTAAGATATGAGGTATCCCTGTGATTCCGTAGCCGGGCAATCAATACTTGTTTGCTTGAATTTTCCTTGAAGCCGAATATATTTATTTTGGAAGTCTTGATTTTTAATGGATCTTGTTCACAAGCTTGCATCTTATGGTAACATAGATTATATAATCAATACTAATGTAAGCAGCAAGGTGTTGGCTCAAAGCTTTAGCATGGCAGTATAAAACCTGAATCCTTTGGTGCGGGGTGAACCCGTTGCTGGACATCAATGCCCTCGATCGCATCGTCAAAGAAACTATTGAAGCCATTGAGCGTAGTCAGGTACAGATTTATGAAATCGCTGAAAATACCCGGGTTGAGGCGAACCTGGTTAGTAGTGAATTGTCTGGCGTCAAAAATGAGTTAAATGCTGTTATCGCGGAGGTAGATAAGCTGGAGCGGGAGGAAAGAAGAGCCCGGTTGCGTTTGGCCGAAGTAAGCAAAGACTTTAACCGCTATACCGAGCAAGATATCAAAGCCGCCTACGATAAAGCCTATAATTTGCAAATTGAACTTATTAAACTTAGGGAAAAAGAAAAAGTGCTACAATACCGGCGCAATCATCTGGAAATGAGCTTGCGCCGTTTACAAGCGACCATCCAGAAGGCAGAAAAGCTGATCTCGCAGGTGGGAGTGGTTCTGTCTTATTTGAACGGCGGGCTCCATGACTTGAGCTTGAAGATTGGTGAAATGCAACAAACACAACAAATGGCCCTTGATATTATCCGGGCCCAGGAAGAAGAACGCAAACGTGTTGCCAGGGAAATTCACGACGGTCCGGCCCAAACCATGGCCAATATTATAATGCGGGCCGAATATTGTCTGAAACTTTTAGACAGGGACCCGGAAAAGGTCCGAGAGGAATTGCTGGCCCTCCAGAATATAGTCATGCTAAGTTTGCAGGATGTCCGTATGATTATTTTTGACCTCCGGCCCATGGTTCTCGATGATTTGGGCCTTGCTCCGGCGTTGAAGCGTTACTTTGCCTCCTATAAAGAACAGTACGGGTTGGAAATTGAGTTTCTTTTCTTCGGACAAGAGCGCCGTTTAGAAAGCACCATTGAGATAGCACTTTTTCGCATTATTCAAGAGGCCGTAAATAACATTAAAAAACATGCCCGGGTCAAAAGCGCCGTGGTCAAGATGGAGATGCAGCCCGATAAGATTACGGTTTCAATCAGGGATACGGGTAAGGGATTTGATCTAAACTCTGTCCAGGGCGGTAAAAATGGTAATGGCTACGGCCTCGTAGGCATGCGTGAGAGGGTCCAGCTCTTAAACGGCGAAATGAAGATTAACACCGCGCCAGGTAAGGGCACCTGCATTAGCATCACGATACCTTTGCAGGATCAGGGGCCTGGCATTTAGACACCTGAGTGCTGCCAGCAACACTGGCATACCTGGCTTGGCTGTTACCGGTTTGGGAGGGTTAAGTCATATTTAATTATGAGCCAAATGTATTAGGAAAACTGCAAAATAGCCCGGAACAAGGGCAAAAATAAAATAAAATTTAAAGCTATCACATTACACAGGATACCGCCCATGAGGACAAAGGGGCGGTATTTCTGTATGGATAGCCATTACTTCGGGTCATGTTGGCCCGAAGTGGAAAGGAGGGATTGAGGAAATCCCCACTGGGTCTGATTAAAAAATCAGGCCCTTTTTTTATGCCATTTAAGATGTAAGGAGGTAAACCGTATGGCAAAAAATGAGCCAAACAAGCCGGATAATGAGAAAACAACGCCAAATGAAACTCCGGCAGAGGAACAAACCGCTCCTGCCATTGAGCCGACGGAGGTTAGCGGCGACACCCCGGCCTCCGAACTGACCGCCGAAGAAGCGGCGGCGCTGGCCCATGAGGGTGAAGCGGCGTTACGGGAAATGGGCGAAGAACAGCTTGAACCGCCCGCGCCGTTTGATTTCGGCGGCGAGCATATTCCCGCCCCCGGCGACGTGGTTGTACCCTTCGATAAAATCAATGAGATTTTATCGGAAAAGCAGGAGGCGGCGCGTGAGGCCGAACAGGCCCCCGCCTCGAAAAAGCAGGAAACAGAAAAGGCAGACAAGACCTCAAAGAAGCAGGCAGCGCGGCAGGAGCGTCCCCCAAAAGCCGACAAATCAAAGAAGGTGGCCGCCCCTTCCAAAGAGGATAAAACGTCCGAGGCTGAAAAAGGCAAAGAACCGGAAAAAGGGCCGGAGCTTACCCCCGCCCAAAAGGCCGGAGAAACGCGGAAGGCCCAGAAAGCGGAGGTTATTGACTTCATGGCAGGAAAGCGGACTTCTCCGCTACCGGACGGCAAGCCTATTCCAGAGCCTACTGTTTCAGCCCCGGTTCCGCGTGAGGCCCCGCGCTCCGGCGAAGCCGAACAGATTGTCTATCTCAAACTATCCGAGCTTCACGCCTTCAAAAACCATCCCTTTGAGATAAGGGATGATGAAGAAATGCGGGCTATGGTGGAGAGCGTCAAGGACAAGGGCGTTACGCAACCGGCCATCGTGCGGCCCCGTGAGGACGGAGGCTATGAAATCGTATCCGGCCACCGCCGCCAGAAAGCCAGCGAATTGGCCGGATATGCGGATATGCCTTGTATCGTCCGCAACCTCACCGACGAGGAAGCCATCACGCAGATGGTGGAGGACAACACCAACCAGCGTGAAAGCATCCTGCCCAGTGAACGGGCCAAGGCACTGAAAATGCAGTTGGAGGCTATCAAGCGCCAGGGCGCGCGGGCTGACCTATCTACTTCGGGCCAAGATGGCCCGAAGTTGGAAAACGGGCAACGCTCCAATCAGGTTGTGGCCGAGCGCAACAAAATGACGGTTAAACAGGTTCAGCGGTATATCAAGCTGAACGACCTTGTACCGGATTTGATGAAAATGGTGGACGAAAAGAAAATCGCGTTCACCCCCGCCGTTGAAATGTCCTACATCAAGCCCAAAAATCAGCGGTATATCGCCGTTGCCATCGAGGGCCAGCAATCGGCCCCGTCACTGTCACAGGCACAGCGCATGAGGGAGCTTGACCAGAAAGGGATGCTCAACGGCGACGTGATCGACGGCATTATGCTTGAAGAAAAAAAGGAGGTAGACAAAGTGATTATTTCCAGTCAGGAATTGAGCCAGTATTTTGGCAAGGACAAGACCCCGCGCGAAATGAAGGATACCATCATCAAGCTGTTGGACGAATGGAAAGGCCAGCAAAAGGAGCTTTCCAAACCGGAAAAACAGGCTGAACAGGAAAAATAACATCGGGCCAAGTTGACCCGATATGCTTTTGCGGGGCGCTGCCCCGCACCCCGAAGCTCAAAGGATATAATATATTCCCCGTCGTCATTTATCGGGTAGCATAACCGGGAAAGTCTGTCAAGAGCTTGCCGCCGTAGGCGGTGCTTCGCACTCTTGACAGACTTTCTCGGTTATGCTTTAAGGCTGTCAAGCGACGGGGATAGATATTCCTTTGAGCCGCTCCCTTTCCATGAGTGGAAAGGGCGGGGGGATAGGTTGACTTTTAGCGCAACATGAACGGAGGTGCTTTTACATGAAACGACCTTTAGCATATATCACAGCCGCTTGGAGCGGCGACCATAATGCGGATACCAAACAGGCGGCGCAATATTGCCGGGCAGTATACGAGGCCGGATTTTCCCCGGTTTGCCCCCTCTTGTATCTCCCACTGTTTCTTAATGACGCAATTCCGGAGGAACACAAAAGCGGCATTGACATGAGCCGTGACCTTCTGCGCCGTTCCCATGTGGTGGTTGTCTGCGGCAACGGCATGAATGAGGATATGAAAAATGACATTGCCATAGCCGGACGGCTGAACATTACGGCGACAACGCTGGACGGAATTTTGACCGTTAAGGGACAGGGACGGGCGAAAAATGATGCTTGAAGCATTTGTCACCAACCTTGGACGGTATAACGAGGGACATTTGGACGGGGAGTTTTTGAAGCTTCCCGCCACCACGGAGGAAGTACAGGCCCTTCTCCGGCGTATTCATGTGGACGGGGTACGGTATGAGGAAACATTCATCACGGACTATGAAACCGATATTACCGGCCTGTATGACTGTTTGGGTGAATACGAAAGCATTGACGAGCTGAACTATCTGGCCTCCCTGCTGGACGATATGGAGGAATGGGAAGCCGAAAAGTTTGCCGCCGCCGTGGAGCTTGGCGAACACACGGGAAGCGTTAAGGACTTAATCAATCTGGCTCAAAATCTGGATTGCTTTGAGTTTTATACGGACATTGAGGGCGAGGAAGATTTAGGACGCTACTATATTACTGAAATGTGTACGCTGGAAGTGCCGGAGCATTTGGAGCAGTACATCGACTATGAGGCATACGGGCGGGATATGAACTTGGACGAGAATGGGCTTTTTGTAAACGGCGGTTATATCGTAAATAACGGCGACAGTTTTATCGAGCATTATAGCGGCAGGGACGATTTACCGGAGGAATACCGCATTTTCGCCTATCCAGTACAGGAAAAAGCCTCTATCCGTGACACGCTCAAAATGTATCAAAAGACGATAGACGAGGCCCCCGCCATTTCCCATGAAAGGCACATGCTTACCACCGCGCATGACGAACGCTGACACTTCGGGCCATGTTGACCCGAAGTGGTGAAAGGAGGTTAGATACCCGATGGCAAGAAGTAAAACTACCACCGCGCCGATTCTGGAAAATGAGCATGTCAAGGAGCTTTTAGCCATTATGGAGGCCAATAATGTGCCTACCATGAAGGACTTGCTTGCCGTTCTCAATCAGGTGGGCGCTATGGAACGCCAACTCGACGCGGCGGTAAAGGAACTTGCCGCCATACGCCGGGAATTGAACGAGGCGCGGGAACAAGCCCATCCCGTCAAGGCCGCCCTGCAACATGTGGCCGAAACATTGGAAAAAAACGTGACCGTTTTGAGGGAACGGCTTGACATGGTGAAGAAAACCGTGATTGAGGGCTGTAAAAACGCCGTGGCTGATTTCAGGGAAAAGGGCATTTCCGCTCTGGATAACGTTATCAGGTTTTTCAAAATCAAGCCCATACTGGAATCCATGCGTGATGATCTGAGCAAAAGCATCCGGTTTAGCGAAGCGACAATTTCAAATATTGAATACGTGAGTACCGAGTATCACGAGGCCGGGCTGCATATCAAAAATATGGTTCGTGCTATGGCGGGAAAGGAAGCCATACAGGAAGCTAAATCGGTGGGAAAGCTGGCTAAGGCGCTGGAGGCTCCCTTCAAAGCGGAACACTCCTGTCTTGTTTCCATGAAAAAGACTGTGGAGGCTACTATCGGCAATCTGACCCGGCTGGAAGAAAGGGCTGTGGAGCGCAAACCTTCTATCCAGAAAACCATGCAGTCACTGAATGAACAGATAGCACAGGAAAAGAAGGACGCTCCCACGGCAGAGCGGCCCCGCCCTTCTCATGCCGAACGGTAGGCCACTTCGGGCCAAGTTGGCCCGAAGTCCTCCGCCTGAATGGATTGCCATGTATGGCAGGAAAGGAGGTTTTCCATGCAGGAAGATATAGAGCGACGGACGGTTGCCGTTTCGGTGAACGCGGCGAAGCTCTCCGCAAAAACGCTGGCAAAGGCGCTGGCGACGGCTTTGCGGAAGATCCAAAAGGAATATCACAAAGCGCAGACCCCGCAGGGCAAACAAAGTGTCAAAAAGCTGATGAATCACCGCGTTTCCACAAGCGCCCTCCCGCTTGACGGAGAAACCAAGCTGTTCGACCGCGTGGCCCGGAAATACAATGTGGATTACGCCTTTCACAAGACCGGGCCGAAAAAATACCTGCTGTTCTTCAAGGCCGGACAGGCTGACGCGATTACGGCGGCATTCTCCGAATACATCAAGCTTGTTATGGGCCGGGGAAAAAGCAAACGTCCCTCTATCCTGCAACAGCTAAAGCAGTTTGGGGACAGAGCGCGGTCAAGGCCCCGTGAGCAGGAACGGAAACGAGAGGCGGTGCGGGATGAACGATAAAATCAGGAAATATATCTTGCCCAACATCCCCTATCTGTTTGTGTTTTGGTTCTGCCTGAAAATCGGCACGGCCTACCGCCTCGCGGCGGGGGCAGACTTCGGGGAAAAGTTAATCGGCATAATGAAAACCACAGGCCCGGCGTTTGGGACGATAGCGCCGGGCCTTGTCGCGTTCGATTGGCTGATTGGCCTTGCCGGGGCTGTCATTATCCGGCTTGTGGTGTACTACAAAATAAAAAACGCAAAAAAGTTCAGAAAGGATGTGGAATACGGCAGCGCCCGGTGGGGTACGGCAAAGGATATAAAACCTTTTGTAGACCCGGTTTTCAGGAACAACGTCATACTGACAGGCACAGAGTTTTTAACCATGAATACCCGCCCGGCAAACCCCGCCAACGCCCGAAACCTTAACTGCTGTGTAATTGGCTCGTCCGGTTCGGGCAAAACCCGCTTCTGGCTGACCCCACAACTTTTACAGGCGCATTCTTCCTATGTGGTGGTTGACCCCAAGGGCGGCATACTCGGACAGGTTGGTACTTTCCTGAAAAAGAAAGGCTATAAAATCAAGGTGTTTAACAGCATCGACTTTTCTAAATCCATGCACTATAACCCACTGGCTTACATCAAGACGGAAAGCGACATTCTTAAATTCGTCAACGCCCTGATTACCAACACGAAGGGCGACGGCAAGGAGGGGGACGAGTTTTGGACGAAGGCCGAAACCCTGCTCTATTGCGCTCTTGTGGCCTACATCGTCTTTGAGGGGCCGGAGGAAGAACGCAACATGAATACCCTGGTGGACATGATTAACAACATGGAAGTCCGGGAAGATGATGAAAATTTTCGCAACGCCGTGGATTACATGTTCGCCGGGCTGGAAAAGCGAAAACCCAATCATTTTGCGGTCAGACAATATAAAAAGTACAAGCTGGCAAGCGGCAAAACGGCGAAAAGTATCCTGATTTCCTGTGGCGCAAGATTGGCCCCGTTTGACATTCCGCAGCTTCGGGAGATCATGAGCTACGACGAATTACAGCTTGACCGCATGGGTGACAGGAAAACGGCAACGTTTTTCATCATCAGCGACACGGATACCACCTATAACTTTATCGTGGCCCTTGCTTTTTCACAGATGTTCAACCTGCTTTGCGAACGGGCCGACAACAAATATTCTGGTCGCTTGCCCCATCATGTGCGGGTGCTTTGGGACGAGGCCGCGAATACGGGACAGGTGCCGCAACTGGAAAAACTGGTGGCCGTCATTCGCTCACGCGAAATTTCCCTATGCCTGTTTTTACAGGCACAGAGCCAGTTAAAAGCGCTCTATAAAGACCACGCCGAAACCATTATGGGTAACATGGATTCGGTTATTTTTTTAGGAGGCCGGGAGCATACGACCGTCAAGGAACTTTCGGAGGCTTTGGGGAAAGAAACCATTTCCATGTATACCGAAAGCATTACGCGGGGGATGCAGCAAAGCCACGGTCAAAACCTGCAACGGCTTGGGAAAGAGCTTATGACAATAGACGAACTCACCACAATGGACGGCTCCAAGTGCATTTTGCAGCTTCGCGGCCTCCGTCCGTTCCTGTCGCCCAAGTACGACCTGAAAAAGCATCCCTGCTACAAGTACACCGCCGAGGCCGACAAGCGCAACAGCTTCGACATTTCTTCTCTTGTGAACCGACGCATGGAGGTAAAGCCGGACGAACAGTACACCGTTTATGAAGTAGACGCACCGGATGAAACAGCCATAGACGAGGACATTCTCAACTATGACGATGTGGATGACCCGAATGCGTTTGCCTGACTTCGGGCCAAGTTGGCCCGAAGTCCCTTGCCGCCGAAACAGGCGGCTTTTTCATTTCACAACAAAACTATATGGGAGGTAAATCGTATGCAATTCTTTACTTCTGCTGTCAGCACCCTGCAAACCCTTGTGGTGGCCCTTGGCGCGGGCCTTGCCGTGTGGGGCGTTATCAATCTTCTGGAAGGATACGGCTCCGATAACCCTGCCGCAAAAAGCCAGGGAATCAAACAGCTCATGGCCGGCGGCGGCGTTATCCTCTTGGGAACGACCCTTGTGCCGCTGCTGTCCGGCTTGTTTTAAGGTAAGACGGTATGGATTTTCTCACCGACTGGATTACCCAATGGCTGAAAGGCGTACTGATCGACGGCATCATGGGGAACCTGAACGGCCTTTTTACCAATGTAAACAACCAAGTCGGAGAGATTGCAAACCAAGTGGGAACATCCCCGGCGGCATGGAACCCCGGGGTGTTCTCCCTCATACGGCAGCTTTCCGAAACGGTTGTCTTGCCGATTGCCGGGTTGGTTCTTACCTTTGTCATGTGCTACGAGCTTATCCAAATGATAATCGACCGGAACAACCTGCATGACATAGACACATGGATGTTCTTCAAGTGGGTTTTCAAAACCTTTGTCGCCGTGATGATACTATCCAACACCTTCAATATCGTGATGGCGGTGTTCGACGTGGCGCAAAGCGTGATAAACAGCGCCGGGGGACTAATCGGCGGCAGCACGGCGGTCACGCCCGGCATGATGGATACGCTGGAGGCCGAGCTAACGGCTATGGAGATAGGCCCGTTGATCGGCTTATGGCTTCAAACCATTATCATTGGTTTTACCATGAACGCGCTGAAGATTGTGATTTTCGTTATCGTATACGGCAGGATGATCGAAATATACATGCTGACCAGTTTAGCGCCCATCCCCTTTGCCACAGTGGTAAACCGCGAGCTTGGCAGCATGGGACAAAACTATTTCAAATCCTTGCTGGCCGTGGGCTTTCAAGGACTTTTGATTTTGGTGTGCGTGGCGATTTACGCCGTGCTTATCCAGAGCATTGCCATAGGCGACGACCCCATCGGCGCAATATGGTCAACGATTGGTTACACGGTTCTTTTGTGCTTCACGCTCTTTAAGACGGGGAGCCTCGCCAAGTCCATCTTCGGGGCGCATTAAAGACTTCGGGCCAAATTGGCCCGAAGTGAGAAAGGAGCATTTTCATTTATGAGCAACGAGAAAACTACAATCGGGCAGGTCCCGGAACAGGAAACCGCGCCTGTTTTGCCGATGAAGCTGGATATTACCGTCCGGCCTGTCGAACCGAAGGGCAACCTTGTGGGCTTTGCCAGCCTGAAAATCAACGACTGCTTTGTGATAGACGATTTCAAGATTTTACAGGGCGACAAGGGCCTGTTCGTCGGTATGCCGAGCAAGCCCGATAAATCCAGCAAAACCGGCTACCGGGATACGGCCCGGCCCATCACCAAGGAATTTCGCGCGGAGCTTACCGAGGCCGTGACAGCGGCCTATCATGTAGCGGTCGAAAAATTACAGGCCCGTGCCGCCGCCATCCCTGCCACAGAGAAACAATCTATCCCGAAGCAGCTTGCCGAGGGAGCAAAACAGGCGGCGAAGGACAACGCCGCCCGGCCCGCCCCGGCAAAAGAAAGCAAAGCGAAAAACAAGGAACGGTGACATGGGGCCATGTTGGCCCGATGTGGAAGGAGGCGACAACATCATGGCGAGAAGGCATACAGGTTATGACGCGGCCTGCTACTACGGCGGCAAGCTGATGGGCCGCTGCACCACGGCGGATAGCGGTACTTATGAAATGCTGATGAAAGCCTGCGGCGGCAGCGCGGCTCGCGTCCTGCAAGAATACGCATATTTTTCAACGGAACTGCGGGGGATTTTGGAGAAGGTGGCAGCGATACAGGAAAAGGGAAGCCGCTCCGCCGGGATATTCACACCCCCCAAAATCTCCCCGTGGGGGGATGTACAGACCTGCGATATGCTCTGTCCGGGCGTGTTTTTAGTCAGCACGGCCAGCCACGGCGGGACGATGGTGGCAAAAGATATGGCGGCAATGCTTTCCCCCGCCGCCCGCAAGTGCGGTTTTCGGCAGGGCGATTTCCTCTGCTTCGAGGAAGATTGTCAGGAAAACGTCGTGCTGCGGGAGCTTTTGGACAAAAAGCTGTGGAGCGTTCCCGACCGTATCAAGAACACGGCTGCGTTTGAGGAAAACATCAACAAGTCCATCCGGGAGTATAACCCGGAATATTGGCGGGCGCGGCAGGCCGGGCTCGAAAAAGCCCCAACCCGGCAGACCGCCCCGGCCCACAGCGCCGAACGCTGATCCACTTCGGGCCAAGTTGGCCCGAAGTGCCATTCTATCCGAAAGGAGGAACAGAACAACTTGAAGCTACTAAAAAACCGAATTTTTTTAAGCATCCTCTGTCTTGTCCTGGCGGCGGTCATTTCGTTTTTACTTTTGCCGCGTTTCTATGCGGACAAAAGCGCAACCATTACGGTTCTGCGGGCAGCGGAGGACATTCCGGCGGGTACAGAGTTTACGGAACAGCACCTTGTAAGTGTTGAGGTTGGCAGTTACGGTTTGCCGGAGGGTGTGCTAAACGATAAAGTACAGCTTATAGGCAAGGTGGCACAGACTGACATTGCCAAAGGGGATTATCTCTTTCCTCAAAAACTGGGCGGCTATCTTACCAATGAATTGCTTGACCGTATCGTGAAGAACAACCAGCGTCTTGTTACCATCAGTGTTCCAAGCATTGCGGCGGGGCTTTCCTCCCATCTGCAAAGTGGCGATAGCGTGACGGTAGCCGTGTTTTTGGAGAAAGCGCCCGACGGACAGGATTCTTCCCCGCAGGTGATTCTTTATCCCGAATTGCACAGTCTGGAAGTTTATAGTGTAGAAAATGCCCGAACACAGGATACCGCCGCAATGCGGGAGCAGCAAAAAAACAGTCAATCAGGCTCCAGCGACCCGGTGCCAAAAGCCGTGACCCTCATTGTCACCGAAGCGCAGGCAGAAAAGCTCATTCAGGCTGAATACACCGGGAAATTGCATTTAATCTTCGAGAAACGGGGTGTGAACAGCTATGAGCAGTAAGATATATGCCGTATGGGGCGGCAAGCACAGCGGCAAAACCACCTTTGCGGTAAACCTTGCCTGCGCCCTCTCCAAGAGGGATAAGCTGGTCGGCCTTATTTCCTCCAACCTCACCTATGGGGAGTTGCAGATCTTTTTTGGTCAAAGCGTTCCCCCGGAAAAGGGCATCTTTGAAGCATTGAGCGAGGAAAGTCCCAATATTGGTGAAAGATTTGCGGAATACACAGAGAGTAAAAACCTATTCTTTCTGTCTGTGCCTACACTCTATACCGGCCTGCTTTGCGATACCGTAACCCTTGAGGAAACAGAGCGGATGATAAATGCCGCCTCCCTTGTGTTTGACCTCCTTATCGTGGATGGAGCCGCCGAGGTAAACAATCCGGTTTCCGGCGTGGGCCTGTGGCTTTCCGATACCATTTTCACCCTGCATAGGCCGTCGATTGCGGCGCAGATGTGGCACAAGGGCGTTTCGGATTTTACACGGGAACTGCACATAAGAGAAAAGCAAACTCATATCCTGCTGGCTCCGAACGGCGAATTTGACGGGAAAACCTATCAGGCCATGATGAAGCTGTCCTTCGCCTATGAGCTTCCTTACATCAAAGGCGCGGGTGAATTGGAGAATGCCGGAACCCCTTTGTATTTTGCCAATGACCGTCCTTGCAGACGCTACGGCAAGGTGATGGAACAAATCGCCGGAAAAATCTGCGAAGGTGTGAAGCCATGAACAGCAAATTTTCTGTAAACGACTTAATTTATCGGGCGAATAAGCGGCGCTCCGATAGCGGAGAAAGCATTAAGGCGCAGGATTACAGTGAAATCCTCGACAAATTGCAAAAGCTGATTGCCAAACACCATTCCGCAAAGCTTGCCGAGGTATTATATTCCGCAGAGGCAGAGGGAAAGCTCAAAGACCTCATTATGCGCTACCTGAACCAAGAACAGTTGGTAGCAAAAGACCTGCGCAACATTTCCGAATTGGTGGACGCCATCTACTATGACATGGCCGGTATGGGCCTGCTGTCCCCCTACTTGCAGGATGCGGACACGGAGGAAATCAACGTCAACGGCTCCGGGGGCGTTTGGGTACTCTACAAGGACAGAAAAGTACGCTTGAATGAAACCTTTGGAAACCCGGAAGCCTGCGCCAATATCGTGCGGAAAATGAGCCGGTTCGGAAACGTCATTCTGGATGGCTCCAAGCCCCTCGGGGACAGCTTCATTGCCAGAGGCATCCGCATGTCGGGGGCGATTGCCCCCTGTGTTGACCCGGATGCCGGAGCCATTGCCTCCGTCCGCAAGCAAAAACCCCAGCTTATTACACGGGAAAACCTTATCGGATGGGATACGGCCACCCCCGATGAACTGGATTTCCTAACCATGTGCGTCAATAACGGTGTCTCCATTGGCATTGCCGGAGCCACCGGCAGCGGCAAGACGGCTGACATGGGCTACATTCTAAGCTGTGTTTCCCATGAAAAACGTATCGTCACGATTGAGGATACCCGCGAATTGTCGCTGGCTCGATACGACGAAAACGGCGTGATGATAAACGATGTAGTTCACTTGTTAACCAAAGAGGAACCTAACCCTGTTACCATGCTGGATTTATTGAAGTTGTCCCTGCGGCTGCACCCGGAAATCCTTGTGCCTGCGGAAATGCGCGGCAAGGAGGCCCTTACGGTGCAGGAAGCGGGCAGAACAGGCCATACGATTGTCAGCACCTTACACGCCAACAGCGCACGGACAGCCTATGACCGCATTCTGACGATGTGCTTGGAGGCCGGTACTTCACTTTCGGAGGAACGGCTGCTGCGAAATATTGTCGAAGCCTTTCCGGTCATGGTTTTCAAACGGCAGCTCCCAGATAAATCCCGCAAATACATGGAAGTGTTTGAGGTCACGGGGGTACAAAACGGCGAAGTCACCGGCAGCACTTTGTATAAGTATGTGGTTGACCGTTACGAAAGGGATAAGGAAGGCCGGATTACAAAGGTTATCGGCAGTCACCGCCGCATGGGGAATATTTCTCCGGCCCTTGCCGAAAAGCTGCTGATCGGCGGCGTTCCCCAAAAGGAGATCCGCCGCTTTTCGGAAGGAGGTACGGCATGAATGCGATTACCTGTATCCTTATCGCGGTATTTGTCCTGATAAGCCTTGCCCTGCTTCTCCTGTTTAAGCTGAACCCCTTTGCCGCAGAGCAAAACCCGCTGAAAAAGCGCCGCCTGATTTTGGCAGGGACAAAGTTGAAAACCACGGAACGGATTGCCATCCACTTTGCCACTCTGTTTCGGCAAACCCGGTGCAAAAAAAAGAAATTTCTTATGATGATGCTCCTATCGGCGGCAGGAGGTTTTACAGCCGGGATGCTGCTATTGGGAAATGCCGGGCTTGCGGCGGTCATGTCGGCCTGCGTCCTTCCAGCCCCATACTTTTACCTGACAGTGAAAAGCTCGACGGCAGCACGGGAGGAAATCGAAGGGCTTGAAAATACCATGTCTATCATCACCAACGCTTACGCGGGCAACGATGACATTATCAAAGCGGTGGAAATTTATGTGGAGGAAAAGAACAGATATGTCCCGGCGCATTTGAGAACCCCCACGCCCTTTGACGAGTTTGTGTCGGAAATCAGGCTTATCAATCCCAATGTAGAACATGGACTTTACCGTCTTTCCGCAAAAATCAAAAACCGTTACTTTAGCGAATGGGTAAAAACACTGATTCTCTGTCATCAGGACAGGCGGTTGAAATTCGCCCTGTTTCCCATCATTAAAGCCATGAACGACGCAAAGTCGATGCAGGTGGAAAGCGACGGCATGATGGTACGGGTATGGCGGGACTATTTACTGACGGCGGGCTTAATGTTCTCCATCATTCCCATGATGCGTTTTGCGAACAGGGAGTGGTTCTTTTTACTGACCCATACCGCCATCGGCAAACTGCTGATTATTCTTATGATGGTGATTGCCCTTGCTACCGCTTTTTACGTGATGCGGGCCACAAAACCATCCAACCGATAAGGAGGAACGCCCTTGTTTTACCAAGTTATCATTTTTATCCTGCTGACTGCGGCAGGTTTTTTGCTATGCAGGCAGCTTTTGAAAATCCCGAAGCGGAGTATGAAAAAGAACATCAAAAACCTGCAAGTGGAAAGGGAAACGCCGGGCAAGCGGCTGTTAAACCGCTTCATCATGCCACTTGCAAGACCCGTTTCCCGGCTCATTCCCCTTGACCCTATGAAGGAGGCGCGAATGGCCTCTATGCTGCGGCGCGGCGGGCTGGAGCTTACCCCCAAGGAATATCAGGCCAGAGCTATCCTGTGCGCCCTTTTTGTATTACCCCTCGCGCTGCTGTTTGTGATAATCGGAGCGCCCAATCTTGTCCCCCTCATTCTGATCTTTGCGCTGCTTATTTACCGCCATTTCACAACCGATTTGAAAGACCAGTTGAAGGAAAAAAAGAAGCGCATCGAAATGGAACTGCCGGGCTTTGTGCGCTCCATCCTGTACCGGCTGGAGGACAACAGACACGATGGCAGCCGGATTATCGTGCAAGTGGATTTAATCCAGATTTTTGAGGATTATCTGCGCGTCGCAAGTGAAGCGTTCCGGGAGGACGTTGCAATTCTGATTGTGGAAATGAAAGCTAAGGACATTGAAACCGCCCTGCGCAACTTCAACGAGCGTCTTGGCTTAACGGATGTGTCCTTTTTGGTAAATGCCTTAATCGGCCTGTACCGTGGGGAGCATCAGGGCGAAGCGCTTGCCTACCTTGCGCGGGATATGGATGTTAAGGCGAAGGAAGCGCTAAGGAAAAAGCTGAACAACCTGCCCCGCAGGATAAAAATTGCATCCATTCCCCTTGTAGGCGTGACCCTCGCCAGTCTGCTGTATGTCATTGGCTCCCACCTAATTCGGTCAATGGGGGGCCTTTTTTAATGTGAAAATGGGGAAATTCCCCTTTTCAAAATATATTTTTCAGGAGGTATGACCCATGCTGAACAACAGCAAAACCGCAAACTCAATTACCGGGGAAAGGAGGACAAAACCCATGCGGAAACGTATCTCAAGCGCTTTTTTAAGAGCGAAAACCGCGCTGGCCAATCCAAGCGGCGACCAAATGACCGGCTGGCTCATTGTGGTGCTGGTGGTTGTCGTGGTGGGCGCGGTATTTATGACGCTCTATCAGGGTTCCATCACAAGCATCTGGAACAGCATCGTGGACAAAATCACGGGCCTTTTGAGCTAACAGAAGTTAAAAGGCATACGCGGGGGAAGCAAGGGCTTCTCCTTTTTCTTTACCCAACTTTGTTCAATGGCAGGGAGCGCGGCTCCCTCCCGCTTCACTTCGGGCCAACTTGGCCCGAAGTTGCTTTTGAAAGTTAACCCAAATTCAAATTATGGAGGTATGTATGATGATGAAAACCTTGAAAGACAAAATGCAGATGGCGGCTATAAAGGCCCGTAACGCGCTGACCAATCCGTCCGGCGACCAGATGACCGGCTGGCTCATTGTGGTGCTGATCGTCGTGGTGGTAGGCGCGGTGTTTATGACGCTCTATCAGAGTTCCATCACGCAGATATGGAACAGCATTGTTGCCAAGATTACCAATCTGCTGAATTAAGACCCTGCTCACCTTTGCTAAACGGGAGGGGGCGCGGCTCCCTCCCGCTTCACTTCGGGCCAACTTGGCCCGAAGTCACTATGAAACCCAAATTCAAATTTATGGAGGTATGTATGATGATGAAAACCTTGAAAAACAAAATGCAGATGACGGCTATAAAGGCCCGTAACATGCTGACCAATCCAAGCGGCGACCAAATGACCGGCTGGCTCATTGTGGTGCTGGTGGTTGTCGTGGTGGGCGCGGTGTTTATGACGCTCTATCAGGGTTCCATCACGCAGATATGGAACGGCATTGTCAGCAAAATCACCAGCCTGCTGAACTGATGAAAACCGCAGGCACATCCGCAGATACGGGAGGTGCAAAACCCATGAACAGCAGGAGCCAAGGCATACGGGGGAGATTTTCTCCCCCTTTGCCTTTTCAAAAGCTGCTTTCCAACCGGCAAGGCAGCGCCTATTTTGAGTTGATGATAAAGACCTTGGTAGTGCTTACCCTCATGGTCACGGTCATAAGCTTTTTAAGCGTTTTTACCACTTATCTCAACCTGAATCACGTCTGCCGCCGTGTTGTCCGGGTGGTGGAACTGGAGGGGCAGGTATCAGATAAAGCATATGACACTTTTTACCGCTTGAAGCAACAGACCGGACTATCGCCGGAAATGACGGTTGAGGACGTAACCTATGTTGACGGCCAGAAAATCCAGCTACGGGACACCTTTACCATCACAATGACATACCGCTATCCGTTTACCATCTTCACGCCATCCTTTGCGCCTACGGTGGAAATTCAAATTCCTATGAAGGTCAGTATCGGCGGTATGTCGGAGCATTATTGGAAGCTCTCGGAATGAGAGCGCCGGAAAGGAGGCGAATGCTGTGGGCTTCATCAAGCGAACCCTGCAAAACCGCAAAGGCGACGCCTTTGTGTTTATTCTCATACTCGTTTTTTTCATACTTACCCTGTCGGCTGTCTTAATCGAATATTTCCGCATGGAAAGTTTGTACCAACAAGTAGAATATGTCCTCCAACGGGGCGTGAACGGTGCTGTGGAATATGCCATGAAGGACGAATACCGCAGGGATGGTTATGCCTTTATGGATACGGAGATTGCCGAAGAAAAGCTGTACGAATACCTGCATGAAAGTATGGCGCTGGATTCCGGGCTGAACAAATATGCCGGTGACAAGTGGGTGTATGAATTGGAAATTGAGAAGCTACATGTCACGGAAAGCCCGCCCCGGCTGACACTGGACGGGGCGCTTAGAACCCGCAGCATTTTCAGCTTTCTCGCCGGGGAATTACAGCTACCCTTCACAATTTCCAGCGTCAACACACAAATTACGGAAGGAGGTTCCGAATGAAACGAAAATATATTTTTACCCTGCCGCTTGTTTTCCTGTGCTGTCTGCTTTTTTCCGTTACGGCATATGCCGCTTCCAGCGACATTACAATCCTTGTCGCTTCTCCCATAAACAGCCTGCAAAACGAAAGCGGCGTGGTAGCCGTCGAGCAATTCCCGGCAGAAATCCCTATCCGGGTTACAGCCGAAACCGGAACGCTCACGGATATAGAACTGGAATACGGCGGTCAAGGCCGGAAAATTACACCGGACTATACGCTGATTATAGAAAGCAAGGAACAATGCGGCCCCTATACCATTACGGCAAAGACTGATCAGGGCGCGGTTCTTACTGTCACGGCCAATGTGGTATTTCAAGTAAAAGCGACCTATGATACTCGATACCGCACAGTCGGTATGCTGATTACCGGCATCTATGAGGGCGATACGCTGTTAAAATCCTTTTCAGAACCGCAACGTATTGACCTTGTGGATGCCAATACCGTTGCCGACCATGAACAGGAACGCATTGCCGGATGGATTAACCGCTATGACGGCAAGACCTATACGCTAAAGGGCAGTCTTGTCGTAGAAATTCATAATATCGCCACAGGCCGGATTTATGGCGTTTATGATACAAACACGGATTTTGAAGAACTGACCACCCGCTTTGGGTGGACAAAAAAGACGCTGATTGCCTTTGAAACCATGCGGGATACGGCACTGTCCTATCAAGCTCCGGTTAAAATAGACGTGGAAGCGACATGGTGCGACGAAAGCAAGCAGGAGGTTTACGGTTCCCTGACCGCACAGGACAAGGGAGTGCCGGAACTGCTTTACCCTTATCAGACTACTTCCATCACCTTCCACAAGGACGACATCAGGCTTTCCCGCAACTTCGTGTATCAAGGACTTGAATGGGATTACACCCCTGAAACAGAAGTCTTTACTGATGGGAAAAGCAAAACGCAGACGGAAATCAAACAAAAAATCCATTATCAAATTCCTGCCGCCGACTTCTTTTTCAAGTTTAAGCCGCAGGACGGAAACGACCTGTCTGTCATTATCCGCGCTCCTGCAACCGTCCAGCGCGGCGCGGACTATTCCTTTACGGTTGTGTATATGAACAGCGGAAACAGTCCGGCCTACGATGTACCCCTGAAAGGAACGGTAGACGGTGTAACGATTGGGGAAATTCCAGCCGTTCAGGACTTTCCGGCCAATTCAAGCAAAACCTACACCATCAAACGCACCGCTGATACCGCCGCGAATGAAATCGCGCTTTGGGCAAATATCGGTGTGCCGGAGGGTTTTCTCGACAGTAACCTTGCCAACAACACGGCCACAGCGGTTATAAAAATCGTTGACCCCGCACCGGAAACAACTCCCAACAATCCCGATACGCCGGATAATCCAGACAAACCGGATAATCCAAGCAATCCCCCGGATGAACCGCCTGAATTATCGAAGACCTGTGACCTGTCGGTCAGCATTTTTGCCCCGCCTACGGTTTATGAACGGGAGGAATACAGCTTTACCGTGAGCTTCACCAATCAATCCTCCTTGCCGTTAAAAGCGGTGTCCTTACAGGGCAAAAACAACGAAAATGCCTTGCCGCAAATTCCCTGGACAGCGGACTTTGCGGCACAAGAAACCAAATCTTATACCATCACCGGCACGGCGGGCAATGCAGGTGAGGTTTACCGCCTGTGGGCCAACGTGACAGCACCGGAAGGCTTTACGGACGAAAACCCCGTGGATAACACCGCCGTTTCCAGTATCACCGTCATAGAAAAGCCGGATAACCCGGACAATCCCGATACACCGGATAACCCCAACAACCCGGACGAACCGGACAATCCCGACAACCCTGATAACCCCGATACGCCGATTTACCGTTTCTGTGACGTTTGGGTAAACCTGTCCTCCCCGCCTACGGTCTATGAGCATGAGAAATACAGCTTTACCGTATATTTTGCCAATTCGAGCGATAAAGCTCTTGCGGATGTGCGTCTGAATGCCGCCATCAACGGCAAGGCGGTTTCAGGTGTGCCTGCGACAGCCCATTTCAACCCGCATGAAAAGAAAGCCTACATTGTAACCAGCACCGCAGGGGAGAAAGGCATCCCTATACAGCTAACGGCACAGGTATTACCGCCTGACGGATATACGGATACAAGCCTGAGTAACAATCAGGTTTCAGCGGAAATTACGGTGCTGCAAAAACCCTACGATTTGGATGTGCAGCGTATTACCCCCGACCGCTATAAGGAAAATCAGTCGGTTGTTACTACCGTCAAGGTCGGCAATCGCGGAAGCCTCGACTTTACGCCGGGGGAAAATGTTACCGTGCTGTTTCAAATTCCCGAACTATCCTATCAGAAGCGCATCGACGCTGTTGTGATGGCGAAAGACACTTGGAATGTGGTATCCCTGCGATGGGATACGCCAAATGTTCAGGCAGACAAGAACATTACGCTGATTGCCATTATCAACCCTGACCAGTCCCTAAATAACGAAGGCACCGCCGACAACAACACCTATACCCAAAAAGCGGTTATCGAGAATGTGATTTACGGAGAACCACAGGAAAGCCGAACACTGCCCGACCCGCCGAACAGAAGTGAGCAGCCCAGGGTGACATGGTGGGAACAGCGTTACGAGAACGGTCAATTTGTATGGCGTGAGTTTTACGCCGAGCTGAAGGTCAGCGCTGTGCTGGACTATGATACCAAAGCAAAAGGCTATCTTAAATCCGGCTACGGCTATTCCATTAAGGTAAATGCGACTGTAAACACCAATTATGACAAACCGGAGCTGATAACTACTCCGCAGACGGCAGAGGTATATTTGCCGGAATACCGTTATGAAACCGCCATCCCCTTAATCAAGGAGGGCGGTCAATTTGTTTTCCGGGAGAACCCCGCATCTCCCTTTCAGTATAGAAAGCAATACGTTCCCGTCTGGTTCCCGGATTACAGAAATTACATCGTACAGCTTCTTGTTACCGATGTGCATACCCCCGGAGGAACCCTGTCCAAGTGGATTACCGGAGGGGAGCTTAAAATCTATGTGGTGGACAGCATGTACGATGATGATGTCACCACAGGAAATTGATGATTACGTTACTTTGCACCGTTCCCTTGCTATGGGCGGCAACTATGGACTTCAAAAAGCGGATCATACCCGATTGGACGTGGATTGCTATTCTTCTGATTGGGCTTGTGTCCGCTTTTTTGCTGCCCGCCCCGGCCCCGTATGAGCGAATCGCGGGATTGCTCCTACCGGGACTATGCCTGCTGTTGCTCGCCGTGCGGTATGGCGGCATAGGCGGTGGCGATATAAAACTGACGGCGGCAACGGGATTTTGCTTTGGCCTGAACGCGCTTGCGGTCATTCTCTTTTTTTCCTTGATTCCGGTCTGCATTTATGCGGCGGCGACACGGCAAAGGAGCGTACCGCTGGCCGTATTCCTGTGTATCGGCACTTTTGCATACGCTGGTGTTTGTTATATAGCCGGATTTCTGCTTTGAGAAAGATTCACTGAACACAGCGCCAAACGCTAATCCACTTCGGGCCAAGTTGGCCCGAAGTGCCATTTTACCCGAAAGGAGACTTTCAGCCTATGGCATATGTAAATGTACCAAACGATTTATCCAAAATCAAAACCAAAATAGCGCTCAACCTCACCAAACGCCAGCTTATCTGCTTCGGCATTGCGGCGGTAGTTGGTATCCCGACCTATCTTTTCACCCGTTCCGCTATCGGCAACACGGGGGCTATGCTCCTGATGATCGGCCTGATGCTCCCGTGCTTTCTGCTTGCCATGTATGAGCGCGACGGGCTTCCCTTTGAAAAGATACTGCGTAATATCATCCGTGCCACGTTCTTATGGCCCCGGACAAGGCCGTATAGAACGGATAACTTTTACAGCTATTTCAGCGATTCCCGAAAGGAGGTACAGCGGCTTGAAGCAAGCAAAAAAGCACCCGCCCGTTCCCGCAAAAAGCGGTAAGAAAAAACGCGGGCCACAAACCGCGCAGCAAACCATCCCCTATGTGGAAATGCTCCGGGACGGCATCTGCAAGGTGCGGGAGGGCTTCTACACGAAAACCATCGAGTATGAGGACATCAACTATTCCGTGGCTTCGTCGGATGACCAAGCCACTATTTTTGACGGTTACTGCGCGTTCCTCAATTACTTTGACAGCGCCCTGCCATTCCAGCTTTCCTTTATCAACCATCGTTCCCGGTCAGAAAACCGATACAGCGTCAACATCGCGCCGCAATCGGACGAGTTCAACAGCATACGCGGCGAGTATGTAGACATGCTGGAAAATCAGATTGCCCGTAGCAACAACGGCATCATGCGCTCCAAGTACATCACCTTCGGCATAAACGCGGACGGGATCGGAACGGCACGGCCCCGGCTGGAACGTGTGGAAGCCGATATTATGGGGAACTTCAAAAAGCTCGGCGTACAGTCCCGGCCCCTCGCAGGGGGAGAGCGGCTGGAGGTTCTGCACAACCAGCTACACCCCGGAGGAAAAGAAAAATTTGCTTTCTCATGGAGCGATATTCCGAAAACAGGCATGGGGACAAAGGATTTCATAGCTCCCACGTCCTTTGACTTCCGGCAAAGCCGCGCTTTCCGTGTCGGCGGTACGACATGGGGCGCGGCTTCGTACATGCAGATTATGGCCTCTGAGCTTTCCGACAAGCTCCTTGCGGAGCTTTTGGAAGTGGATGCGGAAATGACCGTCACCCTGCATATCCAGACGGTAGACCAAAGCAAGGCCATAAAAACCGTCAAGGGGAAGCTGACCGACATTGACCGCATGAAGGTAGACGAGCAGAAAAAGGCGGTGCGCTCCGGCTACGATATAGACATTCTGCCGCCTGATTTGGTCACGTTCAGCAAGGACGCGGCGGCGCTTTTGTCCGACTTGCAGAGCCGCAATGAAAGAATGTTCCTGCTTACCTTCCTTATCCTGAACACGGCCCCCACCCGTCCGCAGTTGGAAAACGATATTTTTACTGTGGCGGGTATCGTGCAGAAATATAACTGTGCGCTCAAAAGGTTGGATTTTCAGCAGGAGCAGGGGTATATGTCAAGCCTCATTCTTGGCAACAACGCTATTGAGATACAGCGCGGCATGACTACAAGCAGCACGGCGATTTTCGTCCCCTTTATGACCCAGGAGCTTCGCATGGGAGGCCCGGCCATCTACTACGGTCAAAATGCCCTTTCCCACAACATCATTATGGCAGACCGCAAGAAGCTCAAAAACCCAAACGGTCTATTCCTTGGCGTACCGGGCAGCGGAAAATCCTTCGCCGCGAAACGGGAGCTTGTCAACGTGTTCCTTGCCACGGCGGATAAAATCATCGTGGTTGACCCGATGGGCGAATACACGCCGCTTATCAGGCGCCTTGGCGGTCAGGTGGTGGAAATTGCCCCGAACAGCCCCCATCACATCAACCCGATGGACATAACCACAGACTATGGCCCGGACGATGAAAACCCGATGGCGCTAAAGTCGGACTTTATTTTGTCGCTCTGTGAACTGATTGTGGGCGGCAAGGACGGCTTACAACCCGTGGAACGGACGGTCATAGACCGCTGTGTGCGACTGGTGTACCGGGATTACGTTCTGAACCCCGTCAGGGCGAAAATGCCCACTCTGCAAGACCTGTATGAACTGCTTTGCAAACAGCCGGAACCGGAGGCCAAGCGGCTGGCTACCGCCCTTGAAATTTACGTTGCCGGTTCGCTCAATGTGTTCAACCACGAAACCAATGTTGACCTGAACAGCCGTCTTGTGTGCCTTGACCTGAAACAGCTTGGCGCGGGGCTTCGTACAATCGCCATGCTGATTATGCAGGACTTGGTATGGTCGCGGGTATCGAAGAATTTCACAGAGGGAAAGGCGACGTGGTGCTATTTCGACGAGTTCCACTTGCTCCTGAAAGATGAGCTAACTGCGTCCTATTGCGTCACAATCTGGAAAATGCTGCGCAAAAAGTATTGCCTGCCGAGTGCCCTTACCCAGAATGTCAAAGACCTTTTAGCAAGCCGTGAGGTTGAAAACATTCTGGAAAACAGTGATTTCATGGTGCTGCTCTCGCAGGCGCAGGGCGACAGGCAGATATTAGCGAAGCAGCTTGGTATCTCCGAACATCAGCTATCCTATGTGACCCACAGCAATTCCGGCGAAGGACTTCTATTCTTCGGAAATACTACCATCCCCTTTGTTGACCGCTTCCCGAAGAATACGGAGATTTACAGGCTGCTCACTACCCGACCGGGGGACATAGCGAAAGAGGCCCAAAATGAGTGATGGGAGCCGCAAGCCGGAGCGCGGCCCGTCAAAACGGCTCCACTTCGAGGATGAGGTGCGGGAGGATGCAACTTCGGGCCAAGTTGGCCCGAAGTCCCCAAACAGGAAATACCGTCAGCACAGCGAACAGGCCTGGCCTTCCGAGCGGTTGCGGCACGAGGATGAACCCCCGTCCCCTGACAAAGCCGCTGATACCGGCTCCGGCCCCGCAGACAAAAAGGCGGCGCGGGACGGGAAGCGGCTCAACAAATCCAAGCTCCGGGCCGAAAAAAGCGGCGCGAAGCTGGACGCTGCCCGTGAGAAATTAGCGGCACAGAAACCGCCGAAGAAGCCCGGCCCGGTGAAAACCGCTGGCCGGGCGTCGCGTTTTCAGGCGTGGCGGTATGTGCATGGCAAAATCCATGAGGTGGAGCATGAGAATGTGGGCGTGGAAGCCGCACACAAAACAGAGCTTGCCGGGGAAACCGTTGTCCGTGGTACGACGCGCTTTGTGACGCACCGTATCCGTACCCATCCGGCCCGGCAAGTCCGCAAGTGGGAAAGACGGGACATAAGGGCGAAAGCGGATTTTCAGTACCGCACGATGGCGCAGGAACACCCGGAGCTAAAAAGCAATCCTCTTTCGCGGTACTGGCAAAAACGGAAGCTGAAAAAGCAGTATGCCGAACAGGCGCGGGAGGCGGCAAAGCACGGCAAAAATGCGGTGAAAGCTACCGAAAAAATTGCCCGAATAATTACGGCCTTTGTAAAACGAAATCCGAAACTCCTGCTGATTGGGTTGGCGCTGTTCCTGCTGATTCTCATTCTCCAATCCTGTATAGCCTCCATGCTGTCCATTGGAAACGGTCTGATCGGCGCGGTGGGCGGCACTACCTATGTATCTTCCGACAGCGATATTGAAGCTGTGGAAGCCAGCTATACCGGGCTGGAAAAAGACTTGCGTGAACGGATGGGCCGTATTGAAAGCGATTACCCCAATTATGACGAATACCGCTATTCCGTGGATGAAATCGGGCATGACCCCTTTGAACTGGCCTCCTACCTGACCACTAAGTTTGGGGAATACACCCCCGGCAAGGTGCAGGCAGAATTACAGGCCCTTTTCCGGCAGCAGTATTCCCTGACCGTTACGGAAACCGTGGAGGTACGCTACCGCACCGAAACCGACACATGGACGGACGAAAATGGAAACACACATACCCGCACTTACCGAGTTCCCTATAACTATTATATTCTTAATGTGACACTCAATAACAACTCATTGGGTGCTGTCGCTGTGGCAAATCTCGATGCAAAGCAGCTTGAACGGTATGTGATCTATCAGCGAACCAAGGGCAACCGCCCCAATCTCTTTGAGGGCAACATCTACGCCCACCCGGGAGAATACATCGACTACGATATACCGCCGGAAGCTCTTGCCGACCCGGACTTTGCCGCGCTGATTAACGAGGCCGAAAAATATTTGGGCTACCCCTACGTTTGGGGCGGTTCCAGTCCGTCCACTTCCTTTGATTGTTCGGGCTTCGTCTGCTATGTGCTGGACAAATCCGGCGTCTACCCCATGAGCCGGACAACCGCCCAGGGCATTTTCAACCAATGCGCGAAGATCCGTCCCGCCGAGGCAAAGCCCGGCGACATTATTTTCTTCACAGGAACCTACGACAGCGGCGGGCCTGTGTCGCATGTCGGCATTTATGTAGGCGATAACATGATGCTCCATTGCGCCAGCGGCGGCGTACAGTATGCCCGGATGGACACCCAGTATTGGACGGAACACTTTTATGCTTTCGGGCGGCTTTCTTAGCAGAAATGGAGGGATTTTTTTGAACGCGAAAATCGAGCGCGTCAATAAGGACATTGATAAAACCAAGGAAAAAATCAGCGAATTTCAGGCCCGGCTGCGGGAGTTTGAAAAACAAAAAACCGAGCTTGAAAACATTGAAATCGTGGAGGCCGTGCGCGGGATGAATATTCCGCTGACCGACCTTCCTGCCATCTTAAAGGCGCTCCGTGACAAAAACGGAGCGCCTTTCACTTCGGGCCAAGTTGGCCCGAAGTCCACAACCAATACGGATAAGGAGGAAACCGAGTAATGAAAAAAATGCGTAAGCTGGCGGCGCTCTGCGCCGTTCTCGCTCTGACGTTTTGTTTCTCCACCGCGGCTTATGCCAGCGGCGGTGAGGAAATCCCGAAAGTGACCGAAGCCCCGGTCCCGAAAGCGACGAGCCAACCCAATCCCTTTACCCCCGCTGGAACCGGCACAGTGGTTAATAATGCCACCGACGAGGACGGTAAGGAATTTTTCACGATTACAACCCCGGATAAAAACGTATTTTACCTTGTCATTGACCGTCAGCGGGAGCAAGACAACGTATATTTCCTGAACGCCGTAACGGAAAAAGACCTGCTGGCCCTTGCCGAAAAATCCGGCGATATGCAGGACAGCAAAAACGTCCTGTCTACCCCGAAGCCGGAAAACACACCCAACGCAACGCCCGGGCCGGGAGCCTCTGCGGAGCCGAAAGCAAAGGGCAATACCGGAATGCTCCTGCTTGTGCTGGCAGTTGTGGTGATCGGCGGCGGAGCCGGGTATTACTTCAAGATTTACCGCCCGAAGCACCAGCAGGCCGACAGTGAGGATGATTTTGATTACAGCGACGAAGCCGACCTTTACGATGCGGAGGATACGGAACAGGCCGACGAATTGCCTTGGGAGGACGAAAACGACGGGGACGGTAAGGCATGAACTTTACGAACAATCCCTACGAAAAAATGATGAAGGAAAAGCCCCGGCCCCCGCGCCGGGGCAGGACGCGCAAGCCGCCGAAAGGCTCCCCCTGCCGGGATTGCAGCTATTGGAACGGCACGGCCTGCGTCGGCGTTTGCTATCGGGAACTGTTTATCTCACGAAAGGAAAGGCGGGAAACATCGGGCCAAGTTGGCCCGATGTCCCGTGAGGAATAGGCATATGGAGCTATCCAAATACGAGCAGGAAACCATTATCAACTATAACGAGGGCGAGGGCACGGCCAGCATCTATACCCATGACAAGAAGCTCCGGGAAAAGCTGGAGGCCCTTGCCTTGAAATATCCCGATAAAATCATCCCTGAACGGACATTCCCGGATGGAGCGGTTGACTATACCGTTCCCAAACGCTGCGTGTCTATTCGGGAGCCGTACAGCGACGCCCGCCGCGCCGCCGACAGCGCGCGGGCAAAAAAGGCGGGCGTTCTGCCGCCGGGAAGGAACGTATGCTCCGAAGGCGGGCAACAACCGGGACGGGAGGGGTAATATATCGCCCCGACCCGGTCACTTCCCAACACAGGGGCATATGCCCCGGAAATGGAGGTCAAAACGTGAAGGAAAACACTTTTTCCATCTATCAGTTAAAGGACGGCGACGCTATGCGGGATTACCGATATGAACCGTATGCCCGTCTGATAGGCGCGGGGCTTGCCGTGGACAGGGAAAACTATAACCTTGTCTATACGGCTCCACTTGCGGAGAGCGATACTCTCGGAACCCTATTCAGAAGGTTCAACCTTGACCATCCCGACGATTTTATGGGGCATTCCCTTTCCATCAGCGACGTGATAACGATTCATAAGAACGGCAGGGATACGGCCTACTATGTGGATTCAGGGACGGGCTTTATGGAACTGGAAGGTTTTCTACGCCCGGACGATTTTCAAAAGTCCGCGCCGGAGGTCTATAAATACTACTCCACCCAACGGCCTGTTGGAATTGGCACGTTTCCCAAGACGGAAAACGGCCCCGCCAAGATCGTCAATTTCGACCAGCGCGAGGAAGTGGAAAACGGCAGGTTCCGAGCATGGGGCTATCTTCTGTATTCCGCGCCCCTTTCGCAAAAGCAGATGGACGATTACGAGCTGCGGGCCGCGCCCGGCAATCCCGAACTGCTTCGGCTTACGCCGGAGCAGTTGGAACAGCAGGCGCAGGTTGTCGGCAAATGGGAGCAATCCAAACGTATACCCGATGTGAAGCGGCTGACATGGTGGTATCCCGACTTCGGCGTATTTGTGAAAAAAGAGTTTATCACCGATGCGGAGCTTTCCGGGCGATATGAAAAAGTCATGGAAAGCAAAGCCCGTGCCGCACAGAAAATGGCCGAAAAAAAGCCGATTGCCGAGCAATTGAAAGAGGGAGCGGAACAGGCGGCAAAGGACAACGCCACCCGCCCCACTCTCCCGAAGAATACGGAAAGGACAGATAGCAAAACTTCGGGCCAACTTGGCCCGAAGTCCAAAAGGAGGTTTTTTCATAATGAAAAGGGACAATTATTTGAACAATGCGGAGCTCTCCACGGAACAGAACTACAACATGATTGATGGTATCCCGAACAATACAGCCCTGCCGGTTCCCCCGTCCGTCCCTGTGCCGGAGGTTAAGCCGCTGTATAAGGTTAAGGAGCAGCCCCCACGCAAACGAAGCCGGGAACTGGAACGGTGAGCGCACACAAGCGCAAGCGTGATATTCACCTGCATGTTATGGTGACAGAGGACGAGCTTGATACCATTCACCAGCGCATGGCCGAGGCCGGAATAACCAACACAGGGGCCTATATCCGAAAGATGGCCCTAAACGGCTACGTCCTGAATGTTGACCTTGCCCCTGTCCGGGAGCTTGTTTCCCTGCAACGCAGGTGTGCCAATAATCTGAATCAGGTTGCCATTCATGCCAATACCTATGGCGTATACCCGTCCGAGATTGCGGCCCTGCAAAAAGATTATGCGGAATTGTGGGACCGGGTATCTGACGTTCTCAAACAGCTTACGGCGGTGGTGGAGCTATAACTACGGCGGGGAGCGGAGGCATCATGCCTCTGCTCCCCGCGTTTTGTGTAGAACAATATCCAAACTTTCAATTATGCTTATAGTCATACAGACAAATTGAAATTTGTCAAACTAGGGTTGGGTCAGCCCCAAACCATGTCTGAACTTCATTTTCATTATAATAATTTTGGTTCTAAGCAACGTCGAATACATATTTTTAATTATTCATAAATAAAAATACCTGTGATTTACCACATTAGCGCAAGCAAAATTTTTATTCACGCAGCATTGAAGTAACTGCCTCTAAATCGGATTGTTATGGTGACAAATCAGGTGTTATCAATCTCGGGATTCACTTTCGACACTTTCCATTTAGTTGTGAAACAGCTTGCTGCTTTTAAGGCGGATAAAATCTTCTCGATTTCTGCAAGGAAGTCCTCGGACTCATCTTCAAAAGCGTTATGTAAATCCGAGTATATTTCGGCTGCACTATCCATGGCTTTTTCAACATATGCGTCTAAATACTCATCCCAAGCCACTGATGCATATTCTTCTTGCAGGATATCATTAGCTTTTTCTTCTGTATTGAAAGTGACAAGTTGATACAATGTGCCACCTTCAGATATCGTTTCTTTTAGCGAATCAATACTGGGTCTGTCAAAAAGTCCTTTGAGTTGTTCTAGAGCATCATTATAGTCTTCATTCTCTTCATCGTAAGTGTCATCGGCAGCCCTGCATACAGAATCAAGCTCATCAAGATCACTATAGAGGGCTTCAAGGTCACTTACATCGATGAATATCGAATCCGCTACAACCATTTTGGTTCTCATATAGTCTGTATACAAGTCCTCCAACATCTTATGATGGTGATGTTTGAATTTTGCATAAAGAGACAAAATAAAAAGCTGAAAGGCACTGAAATTCTCGTCGAAATAGGAGAGCGAATCTTCCCGTACCTTATCGAAGAACTCAGCATATAACTCCTGGATAAAACCTTTGTCTTCAATCAGAACCCCAGTCTCAATATTATCGGCACTTTCATTAGAGTAATTCGCTGAACCGATATAAACAATGTTTTCCGTTCCAATCAGTTTTGCGTGATTATGGACATTGAAATATGGAGTGAACTGACCTGGAAAGTTATCTGGATTCAATTTTGAAATATAAATTTTAATATTGTTCCTTGCAGTAGAACGCATATTATGGCCAGCATTTGTATTATGGTATTTACCCATGCGGGAAGGCACGTTTGTTATCAATTGAACATCTGCATCAGTGTTTTTCAATGCGTCCAGAAGTGCATCATATCGCTGATTCTTAGAGATGTTATATGTTATGATTCTGATGATTTTCGCAGTTGGAAAATCATCAAGAACCTCTCTATAGTTTAAATCTCCATCGAGTGATACAAACCTTCCACTATGAAACGAAAGTTCCATATGGCATTTCCTCCTTGCTCACATCGATGACCCGAATGTCCTGAATCAGCTTGCGTACAAGGTCATCGTCAAATTCCTGTTTATCTGCGTGTTATATAAACAATATGATAATGCAAATATACTTCCAAATATGAAATATTTCCAGTCGTCTATCCGTTTTGTGGCAAAAATATTTCAAAGCGACATCGGGCCAAGATTCGCAAAGTCGCGACAACATTGTTGTACCCTTTCACGGATAGTAAAATATAGGTAGAACAAAACATGAAAGGGGTTCTGTTTATGAAGATTTTACTTAAAATAATTGCGATACCGTTTATTATCGTGTTAAGCGTTACCGTCGCATTTCTGTATTTTATCTTTTGCGTTTCTGAATGGATATGTACGGTTGCCGCTGTCCTGCTTGCCGCGTTAGGAGCTTTGACGTTTATTGCGGGCGGTTCTACTTTTAACGGCGTGGTGCTACTCGTATTGGGATTTCTGATTTCCCCTCTCGGCCTCCGGGTTGTGATCGAGTGGTTTATCGACAGGCTGGCCGACCTGAATTATTCTCTGAAAGATTTTGTGATGGGCTGAAAATATGAGGCTGTCCACAACAAGAGAAGCGGGCCAAAGTGGCCCGCTTTTTATCATCTTTATCGTGACCATAAGGCAAAAAAACTTCGGGTCAAATTGGCCCGAAGTATCACCGGGAAGGAGGAACGCGCATGGCAACCACACGCCTGATAACACACCACATCAGCAAGGGAGAAACCATTGCGCAATCCCTCGCTGACCGTTTCGACTATGGGCAGAACCCGGACAAGACGCAACAGGGCGAATTGATTTCCGCTTATATGTGCGACCCGGAAACCGCCGACGCGGAATTTCTGCTTTCCAAAGCCAAGTACAAGGCTATCACGGGCCGAGAACAGAAAAAAGATACGGACATTTTGTGCTATCAAATCCGGCAAGCATTTGTCCCCGGAGAAATAACGCCGGAGGAAGCCAACCGGATAGGCTATGAAATGGCTATGCGCTGGACTAAAGGCAAACACGCTTTTTTTGTAGCTACGCATATTGACCGCAAACATATTCATAACCACATTTACTACAATTCCACCGCCCTTGACTGTACCCGGAAATTTCGGGATTTTCTCGGTTCGGCGCGGGCTGTGCGGTGGCTATCTGACCGTATTTGTCTTGAAAACGGCCTATCTTATATCACCCACCCGAAGCTGAAAAGCAAGGGGAAATACAAGCATTATGGACAGTGGCAAGGCGGCAATAAACCACCGACATTTCAGGAGCGCCTAACGGTACAGATTGATATTTGCCTTGCGGAAAAGCCGCCAAGTATGGAAGCATTTTTACAAGCTATGACAGCAGCCGGTTATGCGGTCAAGCGCGGGCGCGGCGGTGTTATCAGCTTCCGGTCCGAAGGGCAGGCTCGCTTTACACGGCTCCGTTCCTCCACTCTTGGTGATGGCTACGGGCAGGAGGATATAGAGGATATCATTGAGGGCCGCGCTACCATGCCGGAGGGCCGGAGCAAGTCACCGCATAAGGTCAACCTGATAATTGATATACAGTCCAGAATGAGGGCCGGGAAAGGCCCCGCCTATGAACGGTGGGCAAAGGTATTCAATCTCAAACAAATGGCTGCCACACTTCAATACTTACAGGAAAACAACCTGCTGGAATATGAACAGCTTGCGGAAAGAACGGCACAGGTCGCAGACCGCTTTCATGTTCTTTCGGATAAAATTAAAACCATTGAGGCGATGGCAAATACCAATGCCGATTTAATGACTGCGATGGTTGACTATGCGAAAACCCGCACCGTGTTCGATGAGTATAAGGCGGTAAAGTACAGTCGGAAATATTATGCGGAGCATGAGGCCGATATTGAATTACACCGGGCGGCGCGGGCCACCTTTCAGCGTATTCTTTCCGGCAGGAAGCTGCCAAAGATGGATGCTTTGAAACAGGAGCGGCAACGCCTGATGATAGAAAAAAAGACCGCTTATAAGGAATACCGGACGGCAAAAAAGGATATGCAGGAGCTTATCACAGCGAAAGCTAATATTGACCATCTGCTCGGCCTGACGGACACACAGAAAAACAAGGAAATGGAGCGATAGCGACATGACGCAACAAAGAGCGAAACGCGCTGACTTCGGGCCAAGTTGGCCCGAAGTGGCAGGGTTTGGGGAGGCTCCCCAACAAGCAATTTTTTGTGGTCTGACCGCAGGGCAAATTACAAAAAATGTGCAACTGTGGCCACAGTTGCCCTGCTTGCCGTTTAGCGGAAACCTGCTAAGCGCATGAAATAAGGAGCTTTTTTCCCTCGCTTCTCTGGATTGTCTGGATTTCTTTTATAGTGCGGAAATATTCTAGACAAATATTCTAGACAGTATAGGCTCTATGTCAATAGTTGTGGGATTAAATTTTGAGGGCAACATCCCAGGAAAATTTTCTTGATGAAATGATTACGATTCCTAAAACCAAAACTTAATCGTTTCAGCATTTTGCTTAAAGTATTCT
>Ga0247720_100011_pt1 | contig 132173 bp, 127 predicted proteins | sample MSEWel2015_12_15_FD_189078 | JGI IMG/M metagenome (GOLD analysis project Ga0247720, IMG submission 189078) | Subsurface sediment microbial communities from gas well in West Virginia, United States - MSEEL Well Study Marcellus 3H_2015_12_15 | ecosystem: Environmental > Terrestrial > Deep... | reverse complement strand
TATATACATAATTTATGTACTATATGTCTGAAAATATAGTACTATTTAAGAGGTAAGATCATAAATAGGGTGAACGCCATGAATATTAATTCACAGTCTTCTAATGCTTCGTCATCAGGTGTTAGAAATAGCCTTAATGTGTCCCAATCAGTCAAAAACAAAATTCAGAAATATAAACCTGGCCGTGTATTTGCTGCAGACCAAATGCGCGTGCAAGGCAATCATGAAACCGTTTTACGAACCCTCTCTCGTATGGTTAGAGAGGGTGAGATTCAGCGTATTCAAAATGGTATCTATTATAAACCTGAGTACAGCAAGGTTTTGAAAGGAAAATCATTACCTCCGAATGTAAATGAGGTTATTAAGGTAATCAGCAAGAAAAATAAAGAAGTACTGCAGGTTCACGGTGCTACAGCGGCAAACTGGCTTGGTCTGAGTACCCAGATACCAATGAAAAAGATTTACTACACTACCGGTATAACCCGTGAGCTCGAAATTGCAGGTGCAAAGGTTAAGCTTGTCCATTCCAGTAACAAGAAACTATTCCAGGCTCATGGGACTGAAGTAGGTTTGGCTATTGCCGCAATGCATTACTTAGGTAAAGAACTAGTGAATGAACAAGTGATTCAGAAAATTAAGTCACGTCTGAATGAACAACAATTTGAGCAACTAAAAAACTCTCCATTACCAAGTTGGATGAAGAGGGCAGTTATATCGGAAAACAATTATGCCTGAAAAGTTTTTGCACCTCAGTGAAAAGGATCAAGCTGAAATCCTAAGATACTTCATGTCGGTTCAGCCGTACCGTGAAATGGCTATTGCTGAAAAAGATGTGTGGGTATGCTGGGTGCTTAAACAACTGTTTGAAATGCCGCATAAGTTGGATATGGCCTTTAAAGGTGGTACCTCGCTTTCCAAAGTATTTAACTTGATCGATCGCTTTTCAGAAGATATCGATATTACACTTGATTACCGTCAGTTCGAGGCGGCTAAGAGCCTAAATCTGGATGAAGGTCAAACTGCTCCAGATAGCCTGGGTTCTAGTGCACGTCGCAGAATGAATGAGTCGCTAAAAGGCGAGGTTCGATCCTATGTAGAGGATGTAGTCGCACCGTATCTGCGTGAGCAATTAAAAATACTACCTCGGGGTGATGTATTTCAGGTAAATGTGAGTGAGGAAGGTGACTGTATCAATTTCGTTTATCCCTCTGTAGTTGAGCGGGATGGGCAAAAGCCATATATGCTTGAATATGTTTTAATTGAATTTGGTGGTCGTAACATCATTAATCCAAATGCCATACATCTAGTAAAACCTTATCTAGCAGATGCGATTGAAGAGTTTGAATTCCCCTCGAGCAATGTCACTGTACTCTCACCAATGCGGACTTTTTGGGAAAAAGCCACATTGATACATGTAGAGTGTCATCGTGGCGTAAGGCAGTCTGCAGAGCGCCTATCACGGCATTGGTTTGATCTGATGGCTTTGTCTAAACACGAGATTGGTAGAGAAGCCACTCAAGATGTACTTTTACTCAAGGATGTAGTTAGACTTAAAAATATTTTTTTCAATGCATCCTATGCACATTATGATGAATGCCTACAGGGTAACTTCTTATTACTTCCTAATGCTGAAGGTATGCAGCAGCTGGAAACTGATTATCATCAGATGCTCGAAGCAAACTATCTCAATGATACTGCTATAACCTTTAAGCAAATCATAGCAGCTACCAAGCAAACCCAAGATGTCATTAATCTATCTATTAAGGAATATATGGCATCTGTAGCGTAGTTAAGTTGTTAGGTGCTAAGGCCTATATCAATTAATTAAAATACGAGTTAATAATAATGATTTACACTTATCACAAACGACCTAAACCAGTAATTGACCAAAATATCAAAATTTTACTTCAAAATCCAAAGACTTTTGGAGGTGGTCATCTCAATGTAGGGGATGAGTTAGGCTATGAATACTTTTTTGAAGTCAAAGACTTAAACTCTAATTTACTTGGATTTCTATGGTTTGAATTTAACTCTCAAAATAATACTATTGAATTTAATTTAGGTAAATCACCATCAGCCAATAAATTTAGAGGATTTACACAAAGTATTTTAAATGATATGGATCATATAAAAAATTATTTACCCAAAAAATGGTTTAATAATAGTATGGACAGTCGTAGAATAGAGTAAAGGATAGGACAAGGTACTGTAGCTGAAGTATCAAACAATAGAACTATGTGATTTTGATTAGAATACTTTTTTGAAAGTTTAATTGTTTTTACGACAAACATTCTAAGTCCAAGAACTTTATGAAGTAAATAGAATATAAACATAAGTGAACTGAATGTGAAATGTTATTTTATATAAGTTATTGATTTTAAGTTAAGCAAGGAGGTTTATGAACTTAAAGTATCATGTACTCAATTTAACATAATATACATTATGCGAAATAAAGTTCAATTGACCAATATTCTTTTGGATCAGACTTGTTTCTATCAGCTCAATGATCTGCGATCGTATAATTGACTTTGTTTGTCTGCTTTTTATGTGTTTATCTGTATCACGAATACACTGTTTCTTTGCAAGTTTAAAAACAATCTCATTAGCAGTCTCTAAATGTATATTTAGTAACTCTCTGTCAAAGCAAACAGTATCCGTTACTTGCTCAAATTTATAAGCAAAATTATTATCGATAAATAATTGTTTTTGCTTAATAAAAATAAAAATATCTGATTCGGTTTTTATCAACTTTCTTATGATATTCGCAAAACTTGCCACAAGAAATGCTATAAATTTATTTGTACTCTCAGATTCAACTAGTATATGAGTAAGATATAAAAATGCTGTTTCACCTTCAATTTCCAATCTCAGCTTGAATACACTACAGTATAGACCAATAAATTCTTCTAACACTCTCAATGCCTGCTCAAGGTTTTTTGAGGACATTGCAGCAATACCATCATTTCCATAATGAGATACTTTCATTTTGTTTGCCATAAGGATTGGAAATGCAGCATTACCAGTTAAACGGACTGATTTCTCAAGTAATTGAATAAAAACCTTCGAATCAACATACCAATACGTTTTTTGTAAATCTTCAAATATAATATGTGTGTCAGCAAGAACTTCCTCTGATGAAATCCCCCATTCTTCTATAATTTTAATCAATAAATTTACATATGTACCTGGTAACCTTGAAATTAGCATTGACACTCCATTAATCATTTACATTGGCGTGAAATGGTAAATATTGTCGGGTCATGAACTATGACAGCTTTTTTATTTACGGCATAGTAAAAAGATAAAATTCTTCATCAAGGCCAATATTAAATGAATATTTTGATTGTTCATGCTCATCCTGAACCCAAGTCCTTCACATCATCTTTAAAAATACTGCTAAAGAAAAACTTGAAAAACAAGGACATTATGTAGAAATCTCTGATTTATATGAGATGAATTTCAATCCAAACGCTTTTACAATCATGGCGGAATGACTGGAAAAAAAGCGATGCTGTGTCTGACTCTGGGTGGTCGCGAGCATATGTTTGGTGATAAATCAATTCACGGCTATATTGAGACTTACCTATCTTCAATCCAACGAGGAAGTTTGGCTTATGTAGGTTTTGAGGTGCTTCCGCCATTTATTGCTTATCATGTTCCTTATATTAAAGATGAAGATAGAATGAACATCATTGAAAATTTTGAAGATTATTTAAACAATATAGATCAATTTACGCCTTTAGAGTTTCCAAAATTAGAAAACTTTGATGAGAAACTTTATCCGCTTTAACAAAATCAAAATTATAAAAAAACAGTCACACTTTTATAAAAATGTGACTGTTTCAATCATTAGAACTTAGTTTTTATGTTGAATTTTATAGCACTCATCCAAAGCCAACTCATAATAAGCCAAACCATCTTGAGCTGCCTGAAAAGCTTTTTTCTGTAAAACAGGATCTTTGTCACATAATCTTTTGATTAATTCCATCGCTTCATATGGATGTAAATCATCATAATGCGCATGAGCTCTCAACCAAGCCAATGATCTTTTATTGATATTGACTTCAGGATGTGAAGTATAAGTTTGAATCCCTTTGTAGACTTGGATTGTCCAATCACCTGTCGCCCACTCAATGGCTAAATTTGTTGCGGCAATACTTTCAGCCAAGCCACCTCTAAAATTTACATCCCACAAATAATGATTCACAGCATTCATCGCCGCAGGAGGCCTTACGTTATTTAACATCTCAACAGTCAAACCGAATCCACCTGCCCAATCTTGATACCAATTTAAATGTCTTTCTTCAACTTTGATATTTTGGATTAACCAGTCTCGGGTTTCGGTTACACCATCTAGAGCAAAGTTAGTCGCTTTAGCTAATGCACCTGCCATGTATGATGGAAAATGAGCAACCAATGGATAAAAATTTAATAATGCAGAACGGAAACACTCGAGGCTTAAATCCCCATTTGCCATGTCCACAAATAATGGATGTTTACTCACTCTTTCTTTAGCAGGTACAAGCTCATCCCAGAACTTTTGCGCCCAATCAGAATGAGGCGTGATTTCTAATTTTGTGCTGTATTGATTCATAGCAGTCATTGCGATGCATCCTATTTCGTATGACTTAATTCAATCACTCTGTATGTGATTGATGCTTTTTTCTAAATTGTATCTTATTGCTCCAAATATACAATCATTCTTGGTAAATTTGTAACAGTTTTTAAGGGTTTGATATTTTATTCGTCTGAATCATTATATTATTTAATAGATTTTAATAAATTCGATCAATGGATGATGCGTGGGGACTAATTAAAGTTGAATTTTGCACTAATTATTTTTTTATTATCCAATAAAAATTTTTAATTTAATTCGATGCAACATAGTTTTTTAAATAATCCCTATTTTACATGTATAAAAATATTTGGGAGTGGTGAGAGATAAGATGAAGTTGAAGGCTTCCAATATTTTGGGACAAGAACAAATCGACTTGTTAATTTCTCGCGGGCTAAATTTAGTTTGGTTTCCTAAAGAATTAGAATCGATCTACAAAGATCAGTATAGAAATGAAGCAGCTTATGAATTTCGTTATAGAGCTCCTATTATTTTAGGGTTATATGCATTTCTAAGCTTTGGTATCTATCAAGTTCTCCCTTCAGGCATGCGTTTTGAATGGTTTGCTTATTATGGCTGGGTCGGCATTATCATTATGTTTGCTTGGCTACTTTCTTTTGTGCCAAATCTTAATAAATGGTTTGATCATTACGTTTGTTTAGGTTCAATGGGTGCCGTTGCAATCACATTTACCCTTATCAACGTACTTGAACAAGGTCAAAATAACGTTTTATTCCACGCAGCAATGATGTATGCCGTCGTAATTATTTATGGCTTCGTTGGAATGCGTTTTTACACAGCTATTATTGCTGGTTGGGCTGGTGGATTGATTGGCGTAGCTGCTAGTACTTGGCTAAATGGTTCTATTGATTGGACTTATTTACATCGCACATATACCTTCAGTAGTTTTTTAGGCATGGCTTTAGCTTATGCAACTGATCGACAACATAGAGAAAACTATCTACAAAATTGCATGATTGAACTGAATCGTCTTGAGTTGATGCGTCAAGCACAGCAATTATCAATTTTATCTCAACAAGATGCTTTAACGGGCTTAGCAAATCGTCGCTATCTAGATGAAGTACTTGAGAACGAATGGAAAAGAGCCACTCGACATGAGATGCCACTTACCATCATGATGATAGATATTGATTTCTTCAAACTCTATAACGATACACTAGGTCATATTCAAGGTGATCAATGCCTTAGACGTATCGCAATTATGTTGGGTTCGATTGCATCAAGAAGTGGAGATTTAGCTGCTCGGTATGGCGGTGAAGAGTTTTTGCTATTGTTCTCTATGACTGATCGAGATCAGGCTATTATTCAAGTTCAGCGCTTAATGGAACTAATCAGAAATATTGGTATTGTGCATCCTCGAAGCAATATATCTAAGCACGTTACGATCAGTGTTGGTGTGGCAACAATTACACCAACATTAAATGACAGTCTTTCAGAGTTTGTATCCCAAGCAGATCACGCATTATATATTGCTAAAAGTAATGGTCGAAACCAATATCATATTGCAACATCTAATAATAAAGTTTCAGAGTTATTATAACCACTAAAATGTAATTTAAATTTATTTAAATAATTTTATATTATTTTAACCACTAATAAAAAAGACACCTATTAATTTAATAATAGGTGTCTTTATATTTTATGGTTCTATAGGTTTAAATGGCGGAACTACATCTGCATTCTGAGCACGATGTCTTAAAAAATGATCCATCAATACTATTGCCAACATTGCTTCTGCAATAGGTGTGGCACGCACACCTACACATGGGTCATGTCGCCCTTTCGTTAATACATCTGTATTTTCACGATCAATTGTGATTGTTTTACCTGATGTTGTAATACTAGCAGTCGGTTTTAGAGCGATTGCAACACGGATTGTTTGTCCACTTGAAATACCACCTAGAATTCCACCAGCATGATTTGCAAGAAAACCATCTGTAGTGAGTTCATCACGAGTTTCGTGACCAAATTGACCCGCAACAGCGAAACCATCCCCGATCTCAACGCCTTTTACAGCATTAATGCTCATCATCGCATGTGCAATATCAGCATCTAATCGATCAAAAACAGGTTCACCCCAACCCACAGGAACCTTCTCAGCGAGGATTTCCAGTTTAGCCCCACAACTTGTTCCTTGCTCACGTAATGAAGTCACAAGTTGTTCAAAACGAGGGACAGCATCAACATCACCACAAAAGAATGGATTATTTGGAACTTCATTCCAATCTAATTTCTCAGCAACCTCATTACCGATTTGAGTGACATGACCACGAATATCGATTCCAAATTTCTCAGCTAAGTATTTCTTTGCAATAGCACCTGCAGCAACACGCATAGCTGTTTCTCGAGCGCTTGAACGACCACCACCACGATAATCACGGAAACCGTATTTTTGCGTGTAAGTATAGTCAGCATGACCAGGGCGGAAAGTTTGAGCAATATTACCGTAATCTTTTGATTTTTGATCTGTATTACGAATTAGTAAACCGATCGAAGTTCCGGTTGTTTTTCCTTCGAAAACACCTGATATGATTTCAACTTCATCAGGCTCTTTACGTTGTGTTGCGAACTTAGAGGTACCTGGCTTACGGCGATCTAAATCACGTTGTAAATCAGCTTCGCACAGTTCAAGACCCGGTGGCACTCCATCAACAATTGCCATTAAGCCAGCACCATGTGATTCACCACATGTTGTTACCTTAAAGAGTTGCCCAATACTATTCCCTGCCATGTTTTAGCCCCTTAACTTTGAACAGATTGCTGAAATATTTCTTTATAACGGCGGCATTGTTCAGCAGTTAATGCAAAAATACCAGAACCGCCTTTTTGGAAAGTGAGCCAATGGAAGTCAACTGTATTGAAGTTTTGGCGCATTGCCCATTCTGAGTTACCCACTTCGATGACGATTAGACCATCTTCAGTCAAATAATCAGCAGCTTGAGCTAACATTTTGCGCACTAAATCCAAACCATCCTGACCCGCAGCAAGTGCCAATTCAGGTTCATGCAAAAATTCTTCTGGTAAATCGGCCATATCTTCTGCATCCACATATGGTGGATTGCTGACAATAAGGTCATATTGATTTTCAGCTGGGATTTTTGCAAACAAATCAGATTCCAGTAATGCAACTTGATATTGTTTGTTGTGATGTTCTGTATTAATGGAAGCAACTTCTAAAGCTTCTTTAGAAATATCAGTAGCATCTACTTCAGAATCAGGAAATGCATAGGCTAATGCAACTGCAATACAACCAGAACCTGTACACATATCTAAAATACGTTGCGGTGTTTTTGGATTTGGATTAACAGGTAAGCTATTTAAAGCTTCAAGCATTTGTCCATTTTCATCTAAGCAGTATGGTGCAAAACGCTGTTCAATTAATTCAGCAATTGGTGAACGCGGAATCAAAACACGCTCATCGACATAGAATGGCTTATTAAAGAAATATGCCAAATTCAATAAGTATGAGGTTGGAATTCGTTCGTTGATTCGACGTTCTAACAAACTAAGGAATTCAGCCTTTTCACTCGGCAAAAGTTTCGCATCTAGAATTTCTGAATCTGCATTCCACTCTAGTGATAAAGTTTGTAAAACTAAAGCTGAACTTTCTGCAAAATAATCTTCAGTACCTTGTCCTAAGTGTGCGTCATATTGACGAAGTGCGGTTACACCAAAACGAATAAAATCTCGAATGGTTACTAAATTTTCAGCCGCTTCTTGTAAATGTTCAGGGCTGATTGTAGGTCGCTCCACTTAGACGTCTCCAAAATGCAAATAGCAAAAACGCTTTATTCTAACGGGATTCAAGCCTATTTAACAGTAAAAAACCGCTTCTACAGACTAGAAACGGTTTATGAAATTTAAATCAAGGTAGAAAATTACAAACCCAACTTTTGAGCAACATAGTCTGAATCCTTATCTCCACGACCAGAAAGATTCACGACGATCTTCGTATTTTTATCCATTTTAGGTGCTTCACGTAATGCCCAAGCCACCGCATGGGAGCTTTCTAGAGCAGGCACAATACCTTCGACACGCGAAAGCGTCATAAATGCATCTAAACACTCTTGATCTGTTGCTGTTTCATATTGAACACGTCCCAACTCTTTAAGAAAACTATGTTGTGGTCCTACACCAGGATAATCCAAACCAGATGCAATCGAATGTACAGGTAGGGGTTCTCCTTGATCATCCTCAAGCACATAACACGCCATACCATGAATTTGACCTGGCTTACCCAATGTAAGTGTAGCTGAGTGTTTATCCGTATCTAAGCCATGACCTGCTGGTTCAACCCCAACAAGTTTTACTTCAGGGATATTTAAGAATGCAGTGAAAGCACCAATTGCATTTGACCCACCACCTACACATGCAACTACATAATCAGGGTTTTGTCCAAAACGTTCGTTTGCTTGAGTTTTAATTTCACTTCCAATAATAGACTGAAAGTCACGTACCATTTTTGGAAATGGATGCGGACCAACCTCAGAACCAATCGCATAAATATAATTTTTTGGATCTTTTAAATATTCTTCAAAAGCACTATCCACGGCGTCTTTTAAAGTTGCAGTCCCCTGAGTAACAGAAACTAACTTTGCACCCAAAATTTTCATCTTAACGACGTTTGGATGTACTTTTTCGATATCTACTTGTCCCATATGAATTTCACAAGGAATACCGACTAATGCACAAGCAGTTGCTAAAGCAACACCATGCTGTCCTGCGCCAGTTTCAGCTATGACCTTGCTTTTGCCCATATATTTAGCAAGCTAAGCCTCACCTAAACAGTGATTAATTTTATGAGCACCAGTATGGTTAAGATCTTCTCGTTTTAAATAGATCTGTGCTCCACCTAGTTGATCAGATAGACGTTTCGCATGAAATAAAGGGCTTGGGCGACCAACATAATTTTTAAACAAATCATTAAGTTCATCTTGAAATTCAGCTGTATGACGAATTTCTTCATAAGCATTGTTAATTTCGTCCATTGCCTCTTTTAAATGAGGAGGAATAAATTGACCGCCAAAATTACCCAAAAAGCCTAATTCATTAGGCAAAGCAATGCCATTAATTTGATGTTCCATGTCTTTTCCTGTTCTTATAAAGTATTAGTGTCAATTTTTAGCGTGATAAATATCGAGTCATATCCTCAATCCCCTTGAGGGTCATTGGATACATATGATTTTCAAAAATCTCTTTAATCCAGCCAATAGTCTGTGTGTAATGCCAATAGCCTTCTACTTCAGGATTTAACCAAGCTGTTTTATCAAAATGTTGGCGTAATCGTCTTAACCAAACCTCACCAGCTTCATCATTCATATATTCAACTGAGCCACCCGCTGACTTTAGCTCATATGGTGCCATACTCGCGTCACCTACGATGATGACACGGTAGTCACGTCCATATGTATGAAATAAATCCCATGTATTCATACGCGTTGAACTACGACGATGATTATCTTTCCAAACATAGTCATAGAGACAGTTATGGAAATAGAAATACTCTAGTGTCTTAAATTCTGACTTGGCAGCACTAAACAACTTCTCACATTCAGCAATATAAGCATCCATGGAGCCACCAACATCAAATAGCATCAAAACCTTAATACGGTTACGGCGCTCTGGAACCAGTTGTACGTCTAAGATACCCTGTTTTGCAGTCTCACGGATCGTACCATCTACATCTAACTCTTCTGCTGCGCCTTGTCGCGCAAATTTACGTAAGCGACGTAAAGCAATTTGCATTTGTCGTGTACCTAAAACTTGATCATCATCAAGATTTTGGTATTTACGTTGCTCCCATACTTTTACAGCCGAACGTTTGCGTCCTGGCCCACCAATACGCACACCTTCTGGATGATCACCAAAGGCGCCAAAAGGTGAAGTTCCACCCGTACCAATCATCCGATTGCCACCTTGATGCTTTTTATGTTGTTCGCGTAAACGCTCTTCCAACATTTTCATCAATTCTTCGAGGGAACCGGCCTTTTGTAGTTCTTCACGTTGCTCTGGTGTTAGATGTTTCTCTAAAAGCTCAAGATCAAACCAATCTTTAGGTAGTTTATGAACCTGTTTAAGCAATTCATCTAAATCGAAAGTTTCAATGCCATCAAAATAATCTTTCATAGCACGATCAAACTTATCAAAATATCGTTCATCTTTGACTAAGACAGTTTTAGCCAATTGATAGAACTCGTCTTGATCTGCGAAAACAAGACCTGAAGCCACAGCCTGATTAAGATCAATCAATTCACGGGTGGTAACAGGAACGCCATATTTACGTAAGGTGTAAAACAGTCTCACAAACATTGGTAGACACTCTTAACGGCGTGACATAAAAGCTAAACGCTCAAGTAACTGCACATCTTGTTCATTTTTAATCAAAGCACCATACAGTGGCGGAATTGCTTTTGATTTATCATGATTGCGCAATACATCTTCAGGCATATCATCAGCCATAAGTAAGCTCAACCAATCAATCAATTCAGATGTTGACGGTGGTTTTTTCAGGTTTGGGACTTGGCGTAACTTGAAGAATATTTGTAATGCTTCGCTCACCAATGTATTAGAAATACTTGGGAAATGAACAGCAATAATGTCGCGCATAGTTGCTTCATCAGGGAATTCAATATAATGGAAGAAGCAACGACGCAAGAATGCATCTGGAAGTTCTTTTTCATTATTTGAAGTGATGATAACGATAGGTCGTTGAGTTGCGGTAATTGTTTCCCCTGTCTCATAAACATAGAACGACATTTTATCGAGTTCATGCAACAAATCATTTGGGAACTCAATATCTGCCTTGTCAATTTCATCAATTAACAATACACAACGTTCTTCGCTGGTAAATGCTTCCCACAACTTACCTGGTTTAATATAGTTTTTAATGTCATATACACGATCGTCGCCTAACTGGCTATCACGCAAGCGAGATACAGCATCATACTCATACAGACCTTGTTGTGCTTTAGTCGTTGACTTGATATGCCAAGTAATCAATTTCAAACCTAAGCTTTCAGCAACCTGCTCAGCAAGTAAAGTTTTACCGGTCCCTGGCTCACCTTTAACTAATAAAGGCTTTTGTAAAGCTCGTGCAGCTTTGACTGCAAGTTTGAGGCTATCGGTTGCGATATATTGATCTGTACCAGTAAAGTGTTGTGTATCAGCAGACATTTTAAAACCTTATTTTTCTATATTTAACTGTGTGTAGATTTAAACCGTGTGTCCTGTTTTATTTGCAGTGTATTTAGACCAGCAAAACCCAACCAGTAATCCTAATCCAATTACAAATAAAATTAAGGATAAATTTGACCAAATAAGAACATGCTCTTTGGTAAGTACACCGAAGATCAGTCCAAAGATTGCTGGGGCTAATGCAGAATTAGGCCCCTCAGAGATGGTTGGTGTGACTAAAATTGCAAAAACAATAATCCAAAGTATTCCACCTACTGGATTAGGTAAACGCGACATCAAACGATACCAGCACCATAAGGCAATCAATGTTCCAGTCACATAAACAATAATGGCTACATTTTCTTCTGGAAATTGATCAAAGACCGAAAGAATTTGTGACCATATTGCCGTTAGAGTCTCAAGCACCGCGTAATCCCTCAGGTTCTACAGCATTCGGGTTGATAAGACCTTCTGGTGGCATTTGAATAAAAAAGCCTTTGGTTTGCAAAGAGTCTAATACATGTAAGACATTTGCACGTGCAAGCTTACGCTCAGCATGCAACTCTAAGTGCATTACAAATGTTGCTTTACCAAAAGCTTGCAAGACATTTTCAGGAACGACTTCTAGAGGATTCTCTTGATCTTTATCCTCAGGATAGTTTGGACGAGCAATATAAATATACATTTCGTCTTTTTTACTCGATCTATAAATATCGCAGTGCATGTTTACTCACAACCATTATCAATCAAAAACAGCATACATGAAAAAAACTGTAGGTACATTAAGGAATGTTAACGCTACAGTCGTATTTTATACTGTTCTTATTTACCTAGAAATCTTCATTTGAGTTGTTAAAAACTCAATATCTTCTTTGAAAAGTGCAATTAACGGCTCTGTCAAAAGATCATAGCGCCAACCTAATAAATAGCTGGGTAAATCTTGCTCATCGAGATGAAAGACCACATGCTCATAAATCGCATTTAACCACTTCTTACGTAACAACACTTCCTTTGGAATACCTGTTTTATTGACCACCATTTCGATCAATAGATCAACACGAGGTGCAATTTCTTTGGAGTTGTTTTTGACAGGACGCGCCAAACGCAATGGCCATTCATCTTCTGGGGGTAAAAACTTCAGTAGATCTAAAATTGTTTTACCATGCTCACGCACAATATTTAGTCGCATGTCTTTAACTTGTGCCAACTGGAAAGTATTTCGCGGATTCTTTTCCACTAGATCAATCATTGTGGCATTTTTAAGTATGAAACTACGCGGTTGATTCATCGCTTTGGTAATTTGTTCACGCCAGATGCTTAATTGTTGCAATTGCATCAACTCACGCCTAGAGTGACGATAATTACCAATATCCGTATAAAGTTCAGATAATGGTGTCTCTAATGCGATTTCTTTAGTCAAATTTTGGCAATCCTCTAAAACATAGGAATATAAGCCCTTTGTTTGAAGATCAAACTTCAGTCTTTCTGCCAGCTTATTTAAATATAGTACGTCATTTGCGGCGTAACTCATTTGCTCTAGACTAAGTGGACGTGCTAACCAGTCCGAACGTGTTTGGTCTTTATCGATATCAATATTCAAACAAGTTTTTAATGCATTTTGATAGCTGACCTGCAAACCATGACCAAGAAAAGCCATCGCGACTTGCGTATCAAATACATTTTTTAATGGCTTTTGATCTGCGTAATGATAAATCAGATCAATATCCTCACCGCATGCATGAAAGATATTCTGCTGAGCTTCAAAAACCTTACGCCAAAAATCAGATAAATCTAGGGCAGCGCCATCTAACAACGAAACCTGATCATTTACATTGATTTGGCAAACGCCTAATTTCGGATATAAGGTATCAACCTTAATAAACTCAGTATCAAGTGCGTATGTGGAACAATGTTCCATTTGATTGAGGAGAACAGCTAGATCTTTTTGCTGTTGGATAAACTGAAACATAATTGCTCAAGTAAAAAAATTAAAAACATAGCGATGCAACGATTTCATTGCAGTTATTGCTCAAGCGAGATCAGATGCAAAAATTTACTCAGTATTCCACATACAAAACATGAAATTACTCCCTATTCCATTTGTAAATCAGCGAAAGTCCATTTCGCCAGCCAATAGTGCCACAAATTTAAATAATTATAGCTATGATAATGTAAGACAAAATGTAAAATTTAATTACTTGTTTAAATTAACAGCATGAATTTAAAATAAATATATAAATTATATCGACCTTAGTCTTATTTCATACGCATTCGATTATGTACAGCCTGACTCAAAGTGTGACTGTCTACATATTCCAATTCACCACCCTGAGGTACGCCTTGTGCAATTCGAGTCATATGTATTGGCAAGTGCTTTGTCGCTTCTACCAAATAATGTGCCGTTGCTTGCCCCTCAACTGTTGCATTAGTTGCTAGGATCACTTCTTCAATTTGACCTTCACTTAAACGCTGCACTAAATATGGGATGCCTATTTCCTCAGGTCCAATACCATCAAGTGGTGAAAGATGCCCACCTAAAACATGATATTTACCTCTAAAGCTTCCACTTTGTTCAATTGCCATAACATCAGCGGGTGACTCAACCACACACAGTAAATTTGAATCACGCTCTGTCGACGCACAAATATCACAAATTTCATTTTCAGTGAGTGAATGACAAATTCTGCATTCGTGAATATGACTCGAGGCCTCATGCAATGCATACGAGAGTGCAAAAGCACCTTCACGGTTCTTCATCAATAAATGTAATGCCATACGCTGTGCAGACTTAGGACCTACGCTCGGCAAAATACGCAATGCTTGAACCAATTGTTCAAATCGTTCACTAAACACAAATTAACTCGAATATTTGTAGAAAGAATCCCCCTAAGCTTATTTTTCGAACTTAGGGAGTAATCAATTAGAACAAGCCAGATAAGCCCGGTGGTAAACCCATACCAGAGTTTGCACCTTGCAATTTCTCTTCTGAAATCGCTTCAGCTTGACGAGCAGCATCATTCATCGCAGCTGCGATCAAGTCTTCAATCATGTCCGCTTCATCTTGCAATAAATCAGGACTGATCTCGATACGTTTTACAACATGGCGACAAGTCATAGTTACTTTAACTAAGCCACCACCTGCTTCAGCATGAACTTCAGTTTTCGCAAGCTCTTCTTTGGCTTTTTTAAGATTTGTTTCCATGTCTTTTTGCATGCGCTGAGCTTGCTGCATGAGCATATTAATGTTCATAACTTTCTCTCGTTAAATTAAATCTAAACCACGTGACAGATCACGAATAATATCATTGATATCTTCTAAACCAACAGATACACGGATTAAACCTTCCTCAATACCTGCTGCTTGTTTGGCTTCAGCCGACATTCTACCATGTGAGGTCGTCGCAGGATGTGTAATTGTTGATTTGACATCACCAAGATTACTTGTAATGGATAAGAATCTTGTATTATCAATTACAGTCCAAGCACCTTGACGCTCTCCTCTCACAACAAATGAGACAACCCCACCAAAACCTTTTTGCTGTTTCTTAGCCAATTCATGACCTGGGTGATCTGGCAATCCAGCATAATATACCTTTTCAACTTTATCATGCTGCTTGAGCCATTCAGCTAATATCTGAGCACTCGCACAATGCGCCTTCATACGTAAGCTCAATGTTTCTAAGCCTTTTAAGAATATCCACGCATTAAAAGGACTCATTGAATTGCCTAGTGTACGGATCACACCATTTACTTCTTCGAGTAAATCATTTTTACCAACAACGGCACCACCCAGTGCACGTCCCTGACCATCAATATATTTAGTTGCAGAATATAGAACTAAATCTGCCCCGAATTTGATGGGTTGCTGTAATGCTGGGGTACAGAAACAGTTATCTACAGCGAAAAGAGCACCATGTGCATGTGCAATATCTGCAATCGCCTGCATATCACCAACTTGCGCTAGAGGGTTTGATGGTGTTTCTATAAATAACAAACGAGTATTTGGCTGTAAGGCATTTTTCCAACCCTCAAGATCGTCTAAATCGACAAAAGTGACTTCAACCGCGAATTTAGCTACATATTTTTCAAATAAGGCAATAATTGAACCGAATACAGCACGTGAACAAATGACGTGGTCACCCGCTTTTAAATACGCCATACAAATTGCATGTACAGCAGCCATACCAGAACTTGTTGCAACTGCACGCTCAGCACCATCAAGCGTAGCTAATCGTTTCTCAAAGGCTTGTACTGTTGGATTGGTATATCGAGAATAAGTATTACCTGCTACTTGACCTGAAAATTTCGCAGCAGCATCAGCAGCGCTTTCACATACAAACGATGAGGTTAAAAAAATAGGTTCACTATGCTCACCTTCAAAAGTACGGTTATGACCAGTACGAATTGCAAGCGTATCTAGTTGATATTCTAAATCATCATTTGGATTCATCGTTTTGTATGCCTTATGATTAATGGGTTCAGGAACACTCTATTCTACACTCTGGACAGTTTTGCAAATTGCAAAGAATGAACCCATAGGTTTCTGCCCATTTTAACTTTGGCTAAAATTTTCTCACATTTGAATATAAAACCAAGCAATAAGATCACTATTGCTCTCTTCTAGAATGCTATCTGATTAATTTACGCACAAAAATTAAATTCATATTACAAAGTGTTATTAAATTCCGCCTAAATGTGCCAACATTTTGAGCGCCTAAGGTATTTAAGGTCAAGGCGAAAGATACAATAATCGCTTAGACTTCGTGCAATCTTGACTCATGATGAGACTTAAAAAGATGAAATCGCTTGTGGAACAGCAAAAAATAAATTTTAAACATCTCGCTATGCGTGTATTTGAAGCAGACAAATTAGTCTTATCTCAATCTACACCTTATCAAGTTATTGCCGAATTTAAACAAACACGTGTCAGATTCTATGCTTCTGAAAACAAGCGTTATAAGGAACCTCTTGTCTTCGTTGCACCACTTGCGATTAATATGGATATATACGATTTATATCCATACCGTTCTTTAGTTAAACACTTTCAAGAAAGCGGCTTTGACGTGTACCTGATTGATTGGGGTAAATTAACTTATAAAAATTATCATATTGATTTCTTATCATTCATCGATAAGTTCATTCCACGTTGCATTGAAGCAATTCAAAAGCATTCGAAATCTAAAGAAATCTCGTTACATGGTTGGAGTATGGCTGGCATCTTTGTCACACTATATACAGCACGCCATCAACCAGATGCAGTAAAAAATCTAATCGTATTGGGTAGTCCAATTGATAGTTATGCATCAGGTTATATTGGTAAGCTATATAAAACGCTCGCCTATGTGACAACACGTAATGCGACGATTAAAGACTATATTTACAATCGTCTCCCAAAACTCATGATTCATTCACCAGGTTTTTTAAATTCTTTGGGCTTTAAGTTACTCGATCCTAAAGGTTGGATCAACGGCAATATCCAACTGCTTAAAAATCTGGATAATCTAAAACTGGTTCAGGAAGATGCAACTTTAAGTCATTTTCTTAACAATATGATTGATTATCCTGGTGGCATTAATCAAGACATGCTGTTTAATGTTTGGATGCAGAACCCATTAAAAAATGGTGCAATCACACTAAAAAACAAAACCATTGAATTAAAAGGTATCAACTGCTCTCTATTAGTTGGTGCTGGGAAAAGTGATCAACTGGTAACGGCTGATGCTGCTTTTCCATTAACTCAGTTGACAAATAGCCAAGATGTCACGTTTACTCTTATACCTGGCGGACACTTAGGTTTAATGTCTAGTCAAAATAGCTCAATCGAGTTTTGGCCGACACTTACAAAATGGCTAGAAGAACGTTCAACACATTTAAAAAGGTAAACTATGACTCAATCTGTTGCATTTATCGGTTTAGGTGCCATGGGATATCGCATGGCTGCTCATTTACCAAAATATTTCGACACCGTTTATGTTTGGAATCGAAATTTTAGTAAAGCCGAACAACATGCAACAGAATTTGGAACAATTGCCGTTGAACTCGAACAAGCAGCGCAAGCCGATGTGATTTTTTCTTGCTTACCGACCAGCCAAGATGTTGAAAACCTTATAAGCAGTATCAAAATCAAATCAGGTGCAATTTGGATTGACTGTACCAGTGGTGTCCCTGATGCAGCGCGTCGTCTAGCTGAACAGCTCAAAGCTCAAGATGTAGCATTTTTGGATGCACCCGTCAGTGGTCAAACTATAGGTGCAGAAAATGCAACCTTAACATTTATGGTAGGTGGTGATATTGATGCATTTGAACGAGCCTATCCTGCTATGTCAGCTTTAGGAAAACTTATTCAACATGTAGGCGAGTCTGGCGCAGGCTTTGCAGTAAAAGCCATTAATAACATGTTGCTCGCTGTAAATTTATGGTCAGTAGCTGAAGGTTTTACAACATTAAAAGCACATGGCGTAAATCTAGATGCCGCCTTGAATTGTATTAATGCTTCTAGTGGTAAAAGTCTAGTCACTGAGAATATTTTCCCGCAACGTGTTTTAAGTCGAGAGTTTCCTGTTACTTTTGCCCTGCCTTTATTAGCAAAAGATACGGGAATTGCCCTAGATTTGGTACACGATGCAAAATTACCTGCACCTATACTATCTTTAGCACAAAGTCTCATTCAAGCTGCAAGCTTAACTGCTGAATCCAATAGTGACTTCTCAGCTGCAGTTAAAATGTATGAATCTTGGACTAAAATCACGCTTAAATAAGACCCTTTATTTATGCAATATTCTATTCATCGACACTTTTGATATCTGAAATTTATTAGATAGCATTGCATAAATATGTGGTGCTTTAAATATTACATTTATTTCAATGCTTATAACTTGAGATTATTAAATTACATTTAAAGCCAATTAACTTACTTTAAGTCAATGAAAAATATATTTTTTATTTTTGAATATGAATAAATCATGAAGTAAAAATTACACTCAAACAATACACATTGATTGAAATTTCATGAATAAGCCTTATATTGGTAAGTACGTAGGGATCAAATGCCATATGAATAACGTTTCATAAAGCCTTGATTTATACCTTTTTGAATAGAGGAACACCTCATGAATAAGTTTACGGTTGCAGTTATTGCAGGATTAATCTCTTTTACTGGTTTTAATCTCCAAGCTGCCACACCAGAACAAGAATGTAAAAAGTTGCAAGATGACTACAACCTCATCTATGCATCAAAAGGATTCTGTTTTAAAGACGCTGATGCTAAAGCTAAATATGGTAATGAAAACTGCCATACGACTAAGCCAAAATTTTCAGATAAAGAGCAACAACGTCTCGATCAAATCAAAGCTAGGCAAAAAGAGCTTAATTGCAAATAAAACTACTTAAATAGTTCATTTATAGCTCTCTTATTGAAATCAATAAGGGAGCAATTTTTTAACTTAGTACATCATATAAAGGATTAATCATGGCATACGATGACCAAAATATTTTCGCGAGAATTTTACGTGGCGAATTACCTGCGATTAAGGTCTATGAAGATGATCAAGTACTCGCATTTATGGATATTATGCCCCAAGCGGAAGGTCATACGCTTGTTATCCCAAAAACACCTGCAGTAACTCTACTCGATTTACCTGCGGATGCTGCTGCATACACCATTCAAATTGTGCAAAAAATTGCTAGAGCGATTGAAACTGCATTAGATGCAAAAGGTATTGTTTTAATGCAATTGTCTGGTGCTTCTGCTGGGCAAACTGTTCCTCACGTGCATTTTCACTTAATTCCAAGTTCAGTACATGAATTGGGGCGTCATGCTGCCAAGATGGGCGATCAAGAAAAAATTAAAGAATTAGCAGAAAAAATTAAAGCTGCACTGTAATTTTTCACATAATAAAAAGCGAAGTTATAACTTCGTTTTTTATTATTACTATAAAAATCAATAATAAATATAATTATTACTAAATATAAATCGTCATCAAACTGTCATCTTTCCTTCACTTATCTGTCACAAAGTTTACCGATACTGCATACAAGTCAGTGAGCTGTGTAACTTTTTGTACATAAGCAAGCTTATAACAGTAACTAAGGCAACTGCCATTTACAAAAAAGTGTTTTGGAGAAATCTCAATGAAAAAATTGCTTCTTGCTGCTACTGTAGCAACTTTAGCCATGAATGCAGCGCAAGCAGCACCAACATTGTATGGTAAGCTCAGTGTGACTTTGGACAATATTGACAACAACGGCTTTAAAGATGAAAGCGTAACTAAAGTGAACTCTAACGCCTCACGTATTGGCGTGAAAGGCGAAGAAAAATTGACTGATAACTTATCAGCAGTTTATTTAGCCGAATGGGAAATTAGTGCGGATGGAGACGGTGATGTATTTAAAAACCGTAACCGTTTTGTAGGAGTTAAATCTGCTGGTGTTGCAACATTAAAAGTAGGTCAATACGATTCTTACTTCAAAACTGCAGCTGGTAATAACCAAGATATTTTTAACGATCACAATGAACTTGACATGACAGCAGTTTTAGCTGGTGAAGATCGCCTAAAGAATGTTATTGGTTTTGAAACTGATAAAAAATTGTTGGGTGGATTAGCATTTAACATTATGTTCCAACAAGGTGAAGAATCAGAAGCTGCAAACAGCAAAGCTAAAGGTTACGAAGGTAGTCGTGATGGTTTCGGTGATGGTGTTTCAGCATCTCTTACGTATGAAAACAAAGATATGGGCTTAGCTGCTGCAGTTGCTGCAAACCGTGCGATCGCTTCAAAATTCAATGCTTATGATTTGTCAGGTATTTATACCGATGCTGTGCGTGTAACAGGTTCTTTAGACTTGGGCGCAATGGGTGCTAGTGGTTTAGTATTGGGTGCTTTATGGCAAACTGCCCAACCAACTGATGATACTGTTACTGTAACGAAAGGTACTCCTGCTGTTGTAACTTCTTATAAAGGCTTACAAGAAGATGCGTTTGGTGTAACAGCTGCGTATGCAATTCCATCAACACCTGTGAAGTTAAAAGCACAGTACATTTCTGCAACGACTGAAGTCGATGGTATGAAAGACCGTCAACAAGACCTTTACGGTGTAGGTGCTGACTACCAAATCAACAAACAAGCTCGTTTCTACGGTATTGTTGCTCAGCAAAAACGTGACTGGTTAACTAAAGATGATAAGAAAACCAATATTGGTTTAGGTATGGAATATAATTTCTAAATTGAGATTATCGTTCTACAAAAAAGGGCATTCAAATGAATGCCCTTTTCTTTTTGATTGATTATTTTTTTAAGAATCCACTTACTAAATTTAAGACATTCTGAATATCTTGATTTGCTTCTTGAGGATTTGTACTAGAGCCATGTGGTGTCAAAGAATCAATAACTTGTGGTAGAACTGATGCTATTGCACCATAAATTGCCTGTTTAGGCGCTTGTGTTTGTTGTGCAACTTGTTCAACATCTTGATCATCAAATAAATTTTGAATATTTTGAGTTGGAACATCTTGAGCATTTTGTTGTTGTGGATCGACCCAACTTTGGACCTGATTTGCTAAACCTGCATTTTTTAGTTTATCTAAAGCACCTTGCAAACCGCCTTGTTTTTGAATCCATGCAAGAATTAAGGGTAAAACTGCTATCAATAACGTTTGTGCTGTACCACTGCGGTTACTATTGGTCTGAGTAGAATTACTACTATTTCCCGCACCTAACTGACCTAATACTGAACCAAGAATTCCGCCTAAACCGCCTTGTTGTTGGTTGTGATTATTTTGTTGTTGTCCACCAAGTTGACCTAAAACTGAGCCTAAAATTCCGCCCAAACCACTTTGCCCAGTCGTTTGTTGTTGTCCACCTAAAGCTTGTTTCGCCAGTATTTCAACAATGTTTGCTAAATCCGTCATGACTTATCCTTTGGAATTATTTATTCCAAAAGAATACGCTGCTTTGAAAAAACAAAACAAAGATGATTTGTTAATTTTTGCAAGAACTTGCAATCAAAAGCAAGGATTTAGTTTGGCTAAATCCAACCTGATCACCAGCGGAACTTATCCCAGTTTTCAGGATTTGCCCAGAACTTAGAATTAAACCAGTCAGGAACATGTTTATAAGTTAAAATATTAAACTGCCATAAAGCAAAATCGCTTTCATGCGTGGTTTTATCAATCAATTGAGTAAAACCAAGTGAACGCAGTAACTTTTCATCAGTTAATTTACTCACGACAACAATACGTTTTGCCATCAAATCTCGAAGCTTGACTAATAGTTGGGATTTTTGAGAATCACTGATAGTTTGCATTTCTTCTGTATCAAATAATACAAAACCTAAATCATATCGCTGCGTAAAAGGCAGATTTAAAAAGTCAGTTACGCTAAAATAATTCCATTGAATAGAAGCATTTTGGTCAATTTTCTGACCTATACAAAGTGCAGTATGAATCGGCTGTTCTTTAGATAAATCGTCTAGCATAGAAGTGATGACATTTTGTTCAGCCATACTGCAACCCTTGATTGAGAAAGATGAGAGTTTATTAATGGAACTACAGGGCATTTGCCATAAAATGCATGCAGCACTCAAAACGCATAGTGTAACTGATCAATCAACACGCAAGGCAAATGTTGAATATAAATTTATCCTAGATCGCTCAGAAACTGATCTACCGTTTGTGTTAGGTCAAGAGTTAGAGATTGAATGGACTGGAAATATTTTTTGTACATCTTGTGGTGCAAAAACACCTAAATCATATTCGCAAGGACATTGCTTTAAATGCTTTAAAACAAAAGCTGAATGTGACTTATGTATTATGAAGCCTGAAACCTGTCATTATCATTTAGGTACATGCCGTGAAAATGATTTTGCACACAATGTCTGCTTCCAACCACATATAGTTTATTTAGCGAACTCTAGTGCCTTAAAAATCGGAATCACCCGTATCGTGAATATGCCAACACGTTGGTTAGATCAAGGTGCGACACAAGCTCTCCCAATCATGAAAGTGGGTTCACGCCGTTTATCAGGACATTTAGAAACATTATTTGGCACTCAAATCGCTGATAAAACTGATTGGCGTAAATTGCTTAAAGGCGAAGCTGAGCCACTAAATTTAATCGAACAGCGCGATCAGATCATTGAGGAATTTGCACCTAAGATTCAAAGTATTCGTGATGAGTTCAGTCAAAATCTAGAGTTTAATGAAAATCTAGAATTACTAGAAAACGAAATACCACATGAGTTTATATACCCTGTGGAACAATATCCTGAAAAAATAAAATCACTAAATTTGGATAAGACTCCAAAAATACGCGGTGTATTACAAGGTATCAAAGGTCAATACCTGATACTTGATATTGGAGTGATCAATATTCGAAAATATACAGGTTATGAACTAATTCTTCGAGCTTGAATGACTTGAATACAGGTGGCTACGTTGCCACCTTTTTATTTATCAAGAGCTCAAAGAGTTCAATATCGCTTGGACTGGATCTTCAGTATTCCCTGAGATGAGCTGCTTATGCATACTAAGATGTTGCATCATTTGAATATGTGCAGTTTCGTGATCCATCAATTTCTCAATTGAAGTTGCTAAATGCTGTGGCGTTGCATCTGCTTGTATTAATTCTTCAATTACCTTTTTGCCAGCAATAATATTAGGCAAAGAATAATATGGTATTTTGACTAAAAATTTCGCAATTAGATAGGTTAACCAGTTTAATTTATAAAATGTCACCATCGGACGGTGCAATAACATCGCTTCAAGTGTCGCTGTGCCAGATGCTAAAGCAACTATGTCACTCGCATTCATCACCATACGTCCAATTTTTGATTCAGCATCTGAATTTTCTAAAACATGAATTTTAGCCTTTAAGCTCGTCCCAACATTCTGTAAACCCTGCTCTATCTGTTGCTTACGAGCATCATTGATTGCAGGTATCAGAAACTCAAGCTCTGGATATTTACGATGTAAAATCTCGGCAGCATCCGTCAACAATGGTAATAATCGTTCGATTTCACCGCGACGACTACCAGGAAGTAATGCGATGTGAGTTTTATTTGCGGCTAAACCTAATTGATGTTTCGCTTCAATAATCGGATTCTTGAGAGGTAATTGTTTTGCTAAAGGGTGTCCTACAAATGCTGCTGGCACCTCATAATTTTCATAGAATGTTTTTTCAAATGGAAACAAACAAAGGACTAAATCTATACTTCGTTTAATGCCATGAACTCGTCCTTGACGCCAAGCCCAAACTGAAGGACTCACATATTGAACTGTTTTGATTGGTAAATTGTTTTCTTTAATCGTTTTAGATAGACGTAGATTGAAATCTGGCGCATCTATTCCTATAAAAATATCTACGGGACGTTCAGTCCATCTTTCAACTAGACCATCACGTACAGCAAATAATTTTTTTAGGTCTTTTAAGACTTCCACAATTCCCATCACAGATAGTATTTCCATAGGATAATAACTATGAAAACCTTCAGCGATCATTTGCGGGCCACCAATACCCTCAAATTCAACATCTATGCCTTGTTCGCGAAAACTACGCATGAGTTTAACTCCTAGCGTATCACCAGAAACTTCACCCACGACGATCCCAATTTTTAGTTTTTGCTTTAACAAGACAACTGCCCCATTCAAATGTTTGAAATATTTTAACAAAATGATTTTACATTGAATCGCATCAAAGATGACAATTTGTTCTTGATTAGTGAACATTATGAATCATCTGTATTAGCATTAATTATTCTTATATCCATTTATATTTACGATTAAAGTAAAATTGAATAGAATTGACTTACATAATAATATAAACAAGAATCATTTTCACATGTAATTAATTCTATTTAACATCGTTGTGAACTTCATGCCTAAGACTTCTTTAAATACATATAGCGATAAATTAAATGTTTTATTTCGCTTCTTTTTAACATTTGTGATCGGGTATGTATGTACAGCATTTTTATGTATGAATCTTACTCAAGTTTTTCAGGCTTTTTTAGCCAAGGCTGAAGCAATTTATCTAGCAGCATTCATTTCCATATTTTTTTATCTCAGTTTTATTATTGTTGGATTTTGTTTTTCTTCTTTATCTAAGCTCGCCCTAACAAGTTTCGCACTCACCATATTTCTATTTGGCTTATCAGCAGGTTTGAATTAAAAAATGCAGAATAAAAGTGTTCGCCAGTCAATGGCTTGGCTACATGCTTGGACGGGCTTAATTTTCGGATGGCTGCTATTTGCTATTTTTTTGATGGGTACAAGCTCCTACTATCGGCATCAAATCACTTTATGGATGCAGCCACAACTTGCGCAATATCAAATCAATCAGGATAAGGCAATCCTAACGGCAACTCATTACCTATCCCAAAATGCTAGTGATGCTAAAACGTGGTATTTAAAAGTTGCTAATTCTGAAGAACCTGTAAACAAAATTTATTGGGAAAAAGCTAGTGGTGGTTACGAAAGTAAAAGCTTAGACGCTAATACAGGCAAAGAACTTCAATTATCTCATACTCAAGGCGGTGACTATTTTTACAATTTTCATTTTCAGCTATACGGTATGCCTGTGTTTATTGGCAGGCTCATCGCAAGCCTTGCAGCATTCATCATGTTAATTGCACTGATATCTGGCATTATTACGCACAAAAAGATATTTACCGACTTCTTTACACTCAGAACATTTAAATCACAACGGTCTTGGCTTGATTTTCATAATGTGACATCAGTTTTAGCCCTTCCTTTTTTTCTGACGATAACGTTTACAGGCTTAGCCATTTTCTTTTATTTATATCTCCCTTGGGGAATGAAAAAACTCTATCCAGAAAATCCTTATCAATATTTCACTGAAATACGAACCGTAGCTACGAATTCAAATACGATAACATCCCCTCAAATTAGCAACATGATATCGACAGAGGATCTTTTGACTCGAATCAAACAACAATGGGGAGATCAATCACTTGCTACTTTTGAAGTTAAAAATCCAAATACGGATCAAGCCGTAATAACGATCAAACAACTTGAAGATCGTTCAATCACGCTGAATCAACCGCAAATCGTATTTGATGGAACTGGGAAGATATTAAGTAATACAAGAAATAATAGTGCTATAGCTACTTTAAATGCTGGAGTTTATGGACTTCACATGGCAACTTTTGCCCAACCTTTTTTAAGATTTGCCTTTTTTTGCTCAGGAGTTCTTGGCTGTCTGATGATTGCATCAGGGTTATTACTGTGGAGTCTTAAAAGACAAATTCAGTATAAGTCCCCAAAATTCCATTTTGGTTACTACCTTGTTGATCGCTTAAATATTGCAAGTTTTATTGGTCTTCCGATTGCTATGCTGAGCTATTTTTTAGTGAATCGGTTGATATCAAGTCCTAGCGCTGATCTTAATTATGAAATTTATACATTTTTTAGCGTTTGGATGCTTAGTTTTGTATTGGCTTTATTCACACCTAAGCAATATTTATGGAAATCTCAGATTGTGATCTTTGCTCTACTCGCTTTCAGTTTACCCTTATATAACCTGTTCTATTTGCTTAATCATGACCTTATAGCAAACTTGGAAAGTTACTGGTTATTTCTACGTGTTGATCTATTCTTTGTTGCCTGTGCTTGTTTTGCAGCATTCATTTATAAAAACATTCAGCCAATACAAATCAAGTCAACTCAGAAAATTAAAAGCAAACTGATTAAAAATGGAGTGAATGTGTGATTTTCTTTAGTTTATTACTGACTTTAATCGGTATGTTCATCTTGTATCGTTGTAGTTCTAAACAACAGTCTAAAGTTCATTTGAAATATCAAAAAATAATGACGACCTATCAAGTGCAATTTCGAATCTTAGCTTTTCTTTTATTCCTAATTTCAGGAAGTTTATTATGTTGGATTGAGGGAATATCGATCGGATTCGTCAGTTGGTGGATATTTGCAACACCAATCACCTTCCTATTGGTTTTAAAAATCAATCATGTCTTAACTCCTAGAGTCAAACACAAATGACGTTAAAAAATCTTCCTTTAGCTTTTTTTTGCATAAGTAAATCATTATTCATCACAACGAGTTATCTCAAAAAAGCATAAGATATGCCTGTTTTTGCATAATTAGGCATATTGGTAATGTTTGGTCCTATTGAATTTATCATGGCTGGGGTTTTGGTTGGCTTCTGTGTAGGTATCACAGGTGTTGGCGGTGGTTCTTTGATGACTCCTATTCTTATTAGCCTTTTCAAAATTGAGCCACATATCGCAATTGGTACTGATTTGCTCTATGCATCAATCTCTAAATTCTGTGGCTCAGTTGTTCATGCAAAGAAACTCAATATCGTTTGGCCAATCGTTATTTGGCTAGCAATCGGTAGTATTCCTGCGTCATTCGCAACCTCATGGGTTTTAGAACATTATTTAAGTCAATCAACGCACTACAAAGCTGTATTAACGATGGTACTTGGTTTTATGCTGACTTTGACAGGTATCTCGATTGTCTTTCGTGCGCAAATTGAAAAGTTCTTTGATCGTTTCCGTAATCGTGAACAAGCGAATATGGAAAGCGAGCAACATGCTTTACAACATAAACGCCATTATATCGTCATCATGGGGATCATCTTAGGTGTGTTCGTTACACTATCATCTGTAGGTGCTGGTGCTTTTGGCATCATGGCTTTAGTAATTATGTTCCCAAATCTACCTATGATTCGTATTATTGGTTCTGATGTTGTACACGCAGTATTATTGACAGCAGTTGCTGGCCTAAGCCATATGTCTTCAGGCAACGTCGATTTTACATTATTGATGTGGTTATTGGTTGGTTCTATTCCAGCAATTATTGCAGGCACATTAATCAGCTCGCATATGCCAGAACGTTTGATTCGTAAAATTCTAGGTATCACATTATTTGCGCTAGGGATTAATTTTATGGTTAACCCGATCAAAGCGAAACCAAAGCCAGTAGAAACTCAACAAGCTGTTGTGATTCAGCAAACAACAACTTCTACAAGCGCAGTTTAAGTAGCAAAATGCCGATTGTTTCTACACAAAATATAATTATAACTAGTTAATCAGTCGGCATTTCGTGCTATATTCGTAGACAAAATAACCTCTTCTTTTGATTAAATTTGTGACAGCAATGAATACTCTACAGTCAAATCCAGTTTCTCAGCCAGATATCGACGACGTTAACATTAAAAGCATTCAAACTTTAATTACCCCTGCGGAACTGAAAGCTGATCTTCCTTTATCTGAGGCTGCGTCGCAAACTGTATTACAAGGACGTGCAACTGTACGTAATATTTTAGATGGTAAAGACAAGCGCTTGTTTGTCGTTATTGGCCCTTGTTCGATCCACGATCCTAAAGCTGCAAATGAGTATGCTGATCGCTTGAAAGAGCTAAGTGAAAAAGTAAAAGATACGCTTTATTTAGTTATGCGTGTTTATTTTGAAAAACCACGTACAACAGTAGGTTGGAAAGGTTTAATTAATGACCCTGATATGAATGACTCTTTCAATATTGAAAAAGGGTTACATATTGGTCGTGGTCTTTTACTAGAATTAAATGAAAAAGGTTTGCCTTGTGCAACTGAAGCACTTGATCCTAACTCACCTCAGTACTACCAAGATTTAATTTCTTGGTCAGCGATTGGTGCTCGTACAACAGAAAGTCAAACACACCGTGAAATGTCTTCGGGATTATCTTCACCTGTTGGCTTTAAAAATGGTACAGACGGTGGTTTAACAGTTGCAACGAATGCAATGCAATCAGTAAAACACGGTCATAGCTTCTTAGGCTTAAATGAAAACGGTCAAGTTGCAATTATTAATACTAAGGGCAATCCTTACGCACACGTAGTCTTACGTGGTGGTAACGGTAAGCCAAATTATGATGCAACTTCTGTTGCTGAAGCTGAAGCTGCTTTAGCAAAAGCTAAAGTAAGCAATAAAATCATGATCGATACTAGTCATGCTAACTCAAACAAAGATCCATACTTACAACCTTTAGTTCTTAAAAACATCACAGAGCAAATTCTTGATGGTAATAAGTCAATCGTAGGCATCATGGTTGAAAGTCATTTGAAAGGTGGTCGTCAAGATATTCCTGAAAACTTATGTGATCTTGTTTATGGTCAATCAGTAACTGATGGCTGCATCGACTGGGAAACAACAGAAAAAGCACTATTAGAGATGCATGAAGCGTTAAAAGACGTTTTACCAAATCGTTAATAAATAGTTGATATAAAAAACAGACTCTTATGAGTCTGTTTTTTTTTACGTAAAAAGCTCGATAAATCCCAAATAAGGTGATCTTGAATACTGATTCATCTGTTTAAGATATGTTTTGTAGTGCAAAGTTTTTTTAACTATACTGCTGCCACATTTCCACTGTGTCGTATCATTGATATGAAGTCCAGTTTCCGTCAACATTTGCTAAAGTGGCGTGCCTGTCTTGGCGCGATAACTTTGCTTTGTTTACTCTGGCATATTTTCTTACCCACTATGGTTCATATTGGCGTTGTACCTGCACTGTATGCAATGCCGAATCACTGCCAAGTTACAAATATTCAAAATAGCTTAATAGATTCAGATAGCCATTCAAGTCATCACCATCATGCTATGCACGATAAAACGCAGCATGAACAGCATCTTCAACAGCAAAAACATAATCTACTTAGTGATCATGCTAAAGAAGTTTTTGCGCTTGCAAGCAAGATCATGAAGCATTGTCCTTTATGTACTTATGGTGTTGACGCTGCTGCAATTGTTCCTTTTATTGCAATTATTTTTGTATTTTTATTGGCATGGTTTACTCGTGTACGATGCCTATGCTATGCGTGGACAGAAGATCTGCATATACCACGTATCTACTATATTTCCCCAATTAAACAAGCACCTCCACTCGCTCTATAAAACGCAATTCCGTAAATATCGTATCCAGTGAGAACTGCGGTACCGCCTTGTTTATTGCTTTTTTATAGAGTTTGATATGAATACTCAATTTCGTTTGTCAGTATTAGCTGCTGCGTGCCTTTCTGCTACTTATAGTTCAATTGCTTTAGCTGAAACTTCATCAAAAGATGAAACACAAACTTTAGCGACCATTGTTGTCACTGCAAGCCGTGAGGGAGAATCGATTAGCAATACTCCTGCTGCAATTAGCAAAATCAGCAAGCAAGATATAGAAGATAAACATGCGACATTTATTGGTCAGTTAGTGAATCAAACACCAGGTGTTTTGATGAATGACTTGGGTAATGAGCAGCACATGATGTCTATACGCCAACCAATCACGACTGCGGCGGTTTATCAGTATTTAGAAGATGGTATATCTGTACGTCCTGTAGGTGTGTTTAATCATAATGCATTATATGAAGTGAATATGGCCGGGATTGGTAGTATTGAAATTCTGCGTGGTCCAGCGAGTAGTTTATATGGAAGTAATGCAATTGGCGGCACGATTAACTTTCTTACAAAAGTTCCTAGTTTAAATCCAACAGCTGAGTTAGGTCTAAGTGCTAGTTCTGAAGGTTATCGCCGTCTAGATCTAGGTGCATCCAATACCTTTGATACCGAATTTGGGGAGCATGGCTTTAGAGTTTCAGGCTATGCCAGCGATCGTGGTGATAGTTGGCAAGATCACGCAGAAAGTAATAAGCAAAGTATCACTTTGAGGCATGATTGGCGCATATCTGATGCCACCCAAGTTAAAAATATCGTCAGTTATAATCATCTCAAAGCAGATATGACAGGTAGTTTAAATGCTGATGATTTCAGTAAACGACCTGGTTACAGTTATCAAACCTTTACTTATCGTGAAGTTGATGCGACAAGACTTTCATCTCAATTGAGCCACAGTTGGAATGATCAAAATCAAAGTCAAGCGACACTGTATTATCGTGATAACACCACTGAACAGAATCCAAGTTATAACATCCGTACTGATGTTAAGAATGGCAAACCTACTGGGACATATACTGGCCAAATTACATATAATGCCTTTCAGTCTTATGGTTTAAATTTACAACATTCCATTAATTTTCATCCTGTGAAATTAATTGTTGGTGCGATGTCAGAACATTCGCCGAACCAAGCAAAAACCAATGATATTGAGGTGTTTCGCGATCCTCAAACACGTGTTTATACAGGGTTTAAACAACGCCAATTACTGCGTGATTTTAATGTGGATGTGAATAACCAAGCGATTTACACACAAGCAAATTGGCAAGCTTTACCAAACTTAAACTTAGTCGGTGGAGCTCGCTATGACTGGATTAGTTATGACTTTGACAATAAGCTTACCCCTTCTAAAGTGACAGGTGCGCCAGATGAAAAACGTAATTTTCACAAAGCCAGTCCACAACTTGGTTTTGTTTGGAATATTACGCCTGAATTAGATCTTTACAGCAATTGGTCACAAGGCTTTGTTCCACCTGAAGTGAGTAGCCTTTATGGAGCAAATTTAGTCACACCTGACCTGAAAGAAGCAACCTTTGATAACATTGATCTAGGTTTGCGTTTCAAGTTATTAGATGATCGCTTAGATGGCGAAATTACCTTGTATCGCCTAGAAGGTAAAGATGAAGTGCTTAGCTTTACTAAATCAGACAACACACGTGAACCTCGTAATGCTGGAAAAACTTTACATCAAGGCATCGAAGTTGGTGGAACATGGAAACTCAGCGAACAATACGATCAACGTTTGAAACTGTCAGGCAGTATCGCAAAACATGAATATAAGCAATTTCAACCCTCACTAACACTCGACTATAGCGGCAATACGATGCCTAGCTCACCAAAAAGCTTTGGCACAATCGAGTACCAGATAAAACCTATGCCTGAATTATTACTCTCAGCAGAAGGTGTTTATGTCGGTTCATATTGGATCAATGATGCTAATACAGAAAAGTATGATGGGCATACGATTCTAAACCTACGTGCAAATTATCGTAAAAATGCCTATGAGGTATATGGGCAAATTCTCAATGCAGCTGATGTGCATTATGCAGAAAGTACCTCGTTTAGTAATAACCAAGCCAGTTATACGCCTGCTGCACCACGGACTTATTTATTAGGTTTACGTTATCATTTTGGGAAATAAGTCATGAATGCCAACCAATTGAAAAAGCTACTAAAGTTTCATCGTGGCTTTGGAATGGTACTTGGCATTCTCGTTTTGATGTGGTCTTTAACTGGTGTGTTGCATCCAATTATGAGTGCAACCCAACCACAACCAGCAAAACGTATGCCTCCATCCCAACAGCTTGATTTGAGGGATGGATTGTCCGTTCCTCAAGTCTTAGAAATGCAGAAAATTACGGAATTTTCTGCACTACAAGTTATTGAACTTAATAAAGATCTTATCGCTTATCGAGTTTTAAAATCTAATCAAAATATTGCTGAATATTTTGATCTTCATACTGGGCAACTTATTGAAGATGCCGAATTAAAAGATGCAAAACGTCTTGCAGTTTGGTACACCAACTTAAGCCAACAGCAGATTATTTCTGCTGAACTAGTGACTCAATTTAGCGATGATTATCCAAGCGTCAATCGTTTATTACCTGTTTGGCGTGTAGATTTTGATACTGGTTTGAGGGCTTATGTCGATCCAGCACAATCTCGATTAGCAACGATTTCAAATGATCAAAAAATGTGGATGGCACGGATCTTTCGCTTAGGTCATACATGGACTTGGGGAGATCAACCTTGGACAGGACAAAGTCTCTTGATGCAAATTACTTTAATTGGCATTTTAGCTTTAACCTTGATGGGAATCGGGTTGTTTTTCAAAATTCACAATCGTAAAAATCATCGTTTAGGTAAAAAGCCAATTCGTTTTTTTCATCGTTATCTGGGCATCAGTTTAAGTGTTTTTATTTTGTTATGAGTGTTTAGTGGTTTTTATCATGTCTGGCATAAAAAACCTGAACTTGTGAATGTTCAGCCCATCTTCCATACGCAAGATTTAAATCCTGAAGCATGGCAATTGGCAGTTCAACGTCCAATTCAGCGACTCAACCTTGTACCGATCGCTTTTGATCAGAATCAAGCACATGCAGGCTGGATGGTTCAATTGACTGGAAAACCCCAATTACAAGGGAGCATGACCGCAGCGAAAGAACATGATCACCATCATCATGCAAAAGATGCTGCCCCAGCCATTGAGTTAATTGATGCTCAACATGCTTAAAAGTTGAATCCTCTTGAGCAGAGCAAATATTTGGCAGCCTTTTATTTAAACTTGCCCTTAAAGCATTTTACTCAAAGTTCATGGGTCACTCGTTTTGGCGGTGAATATGGTTTTATCAATAAACGTTTACCTGTAATCAAAGTTGAAACTAATTTGAATGATCAGCTTAGACTTTATATCGAACCAAGTAGCGGTGTTATTGCGGGGTTGATTGCAGTATTGGTAATCTTGGGAAGTGTATTGGCAATTCGAAAACGTTAAAACGGAATTGATCCTTCTTTTCTGAGAAGGATCAATCCTATAAAAATTCACTTAGATATAAAAGAAAGCAATCACAAAAGTTAATATTAAACCCATCTCACTTAACTCAATTGCCGCACCCACAGTATCGCCCGTGATACCACCGATTCGCTTAATAAACAAAATTCTTAAGTAAACTAATATTAAGAAAAAGCTGATTAAAGCAACTAATCCAATTAATTTAAATGCACAAAGCAATGCCAATGTAATGACAAAGACCATCCATCCTACAGTTTTAGGAATAGAATCAGTCATTGAACGCCCTAATCCATTTTCTCGAACATATCGTGTTGTGAGAAATAAAAATAAAGGAACAATGCGACCCAGCATGGGAATTAAGATTAAAAAAGCAGAGAGCTGTTGTTGAAGCAAGACATATAAAGCGGAAAATTTAAGTAAGCAAACAATAACTAAACTTAGAACACCAATAGGACCACAACTTGGGTCTTTCATGATTTTTAAGGTCCGTTCCCGATCACCAAAACCACCTACCCAAGCATCTGCTGTATCCGCTAGACCATCTAAATGAAGCCCACCCGTAAGCCAAATCCAAATCACTAAAATAATGGTTGCAGCAAGAATAATCGGTAGTTTTACGAGAAGAATTGAAAGTCCAAATAGGGTTAATCCTATTAGCAAGCCTACAAGTGGATAAAAAAGTACAGATTGACCATTTTGCTTTGCAGTTGGTATCTGTTTTAGTTCGATGGGTAAAACAGTCAAGAATTGCAAAGCGATCCAAAATGGTGTCATTCTTTGATTTCCTCAAAACAGAGACTATCGTTTTTATACATTTTTACTGAATACAGTTGCCCAAGCTCAGCAGACATTTTTAATAAATCATTGAGATGTTTATGTCGTGCTAAACAAGTGAGTAATTTAATCACGCCACCATGCGTAACAACTAATCCTCTATTCCATTGATGTATTTTCATTTGAGTGTGGATTTCATCAAAGCCAACTTGAACACGCTGTAAAAATTGTTCTAAAGACTCACCATTTGGTGCATGATATTTTGTTGGAAATTGCCAAAAATTTGCCAATAACTCGGGCTCATTTTCATAAATGCTTTGAGTCGAAATACCTTCCCAATCCCCAAAATACATTTCTTTGATATGCATATTTAATTGCAAAGGTACTTCGAGTCGCTCTGCTAAATTGATTGCAAAGGCATGACAACGCTGTAAAGGTGAACTAAAAATAACATCCCAATTAGTGCCTCCATCGACATATTGCTGTATGGTTGATTGCATCTGCAACCAACCATTTTCTGTTAGTTCATCATCAGTATGCCCACGTAAGGTATGGCTTAAAGTTGTTTCACCATGTCGCAGTAAATCAAGGCGCAACTTTATCTCCTGTCACTGCAGCTTCGGCAAAGGTTGCCATTTGATTATGTAAAACACATGCCAATTGCAGCACTGACAATGCTGCACCTGCACCACTTCCTTCACCCAATCTTAGATTCATTTTTAAAATTGGCTGCGCTTTTAATTCTTTAAGAATACGAACATGACCATATTCTGCTGATTGATGTCCAAATAGCATCCAGTCACGACAACTTGGCTGTATGCGAACAGCACATAATGCTGCAACGGAACTAATGAAACCATCCACCACAATAGGCAAACCAATTTGAGCACAACGTAAATATGCTCCTGTCATGGCAGCAATCTCTAAACCACCCACGGCAGCTAGAATTTTCAAAGCATCATTCTGAACACTGGATTGATGGAGTTCAATTGCCTGATTGATGACTGCAATTTTATGTTGTAATTGTTGATTATTAATTCCTGTTCCGACACCTGTCAGTTGTGCTGCATCTTCATTCAACAACAAACATGCGATGGCTGAAGCAGAACAAGTATTGCCAATCCCCATTTCACCAGCGATAAAGATATCAGCCTGTTCTGACTGAGCTAGCTCCACACTGGCTTTACCTAATGTTAATGCAGCAAAACATTCTTGTTCAGTCATTGCAACGTGTTGAACGAAGTTGGCTGTTCCTGCACGAATACAATGTCGCTCTACACCGACATAATCATAGGGATCGCCTACCGTTCCACAGTCAATCACTTGTAACTGTGCCTGATGATGTTTTGCAATAACACTGATTGCCGCACCGCCAGACGCGAAATTTTGAAGCATTTGACGTGTCACCGCTTGAGGATAAGCTGAGATATTTTCTTCGACTACACCATGGTCACCTGCGAAGATCGTGATCCATGGTTTTTGAATTTGGGGATGAACTGTACCCTGTAAACTTGCTAGCTGAATCGCAAGCTGTTCTAACTCTCCTAAAGCCCCTGTTGGTTTAGTGAGTTGTTGTTGTCGTTGTTCGGCTAGATGTTTAGCTTCCAAATCAATTTGTTTTGCCGATTCTGTGTACCAAGCATTTTGCTCAATCATGTTATTTCTCATCTTTTAAAATCATTGGAAAGCCTGCAACACAAAACATCACTTTATGAGCAAGCTGACCTAAAGCTTGGTGCAATCGACCAGCTTCATCCACAAATTGTCGGCTAATTTCACCCATTGGCACGACACCTAGCCCTGTTTCATTACTGACTAAAATAATCTCAGATTTAAGTTTGGGTAATATCTCTAATAACTTGTCTGTCTGTTGTTGCTGTAAATCTTGATCTTCAGCTAACAATAGATTGGTCAACCATAAGGTAAGGCAATCAACCAAAATGATTTGATGTTCTTGATCTAGTTTTAATAATTGATCCGCCAGAAAAATAGGCTCTTCACAAAGTTTCCATTGCTTAGGTCTTTGCTGTTGATGATGTTGAATTCTTTGCTGCATTTCATCATCTAAAGCTTGCGCCGTGGCGACATAAATCACAGGGATTCCACGCTGCTGAGCTATATTTTCAGCCAATCGGCTCTTACCCGAACGTGCACCACCCAAAATTAATTGCAACATATTAACCTAATACCATTTGATGATAAGGATACAGTAATCCTTGTAAAATCTGAGCCTTATAATAACCGAAAGTTAATTGATTCACTTGAATTTTAATCCTTTTGGCTTCAAAGCTTTTTATTCGCTCTAAAACAAGATCACTACTCCATGCATCGCTATAAAGTCCAATCGTAATATGTGGACAATATTGCAGTGCCGCTATTTCATTCGAGACAAGTGCAAGCTGAGAACGGATTTTTTCTAAAATTTTTTCTCGATCGATGATTTGAATAAATAAAGCACTACTAAAACTATCGATCGTTGTGAGTTCTAATTCAAAGGGTTCAAGTTGTAATTGATTGATAGATTTTAGATGTTGTAAGAATTGTTCATGTGAAAAATCATCATTGTATGGAGAAAGATGGGTATTTAGAAAACCGCACACGAATAACGTAATGTGATACTGACGTTGATTCGACCTAATAAGGAAATCTGAGAAATGTATTTTGATCGCATCTAAATATTCAACTAACTCTGGTTGATCAATTTCGATATACCACAAAGCATAATCTGTACGACCATGATGCCATTCTGGATAGTCGCGAATTTCAGTTTTTACGAGTTGACTAGATGTTTGTAATAACACAACGACAATAACGCTCTGACAGTTGTGTTATTCAAACATAATTTACTGGCAAGATTAAATAATTTTAAAAATCATTTAGGCTGTTTCAAACTCGGCATTTTTAACACGAAAAGATTGCCCTAGCTCTGAAATCTTTAATTCAGCTGAGATTGATGTATAAATCAACTCAAACAAATCTTTCTTTTCATGCTCAGTAATGTCCATTTGCTCGATAGCGTTTTTTAAATGCGTATTCACTTCATCAACAGGAATTTCTAAAAGCTTAACCGCATACACATAACCCGAAACAGCACCTTGTAATAGGTACTTATATGGCAGTTGTTGCACGATATGATTTTCAATACTGCCGAGTACGCGTTCGTTGTAACCCAATTTTCTCAATGGATCACGAGCAACACGCTCACATGGATCTTTATAAGCAGAACGACATGAGCTCATAAAACTTTCAGCCATACGATCAAGTTGTTTAGCTTGATTCGGAACAAGATTTACCAATCCTGATTTCACTTCACCCACCAATTGCTCAGCAAATTTCTTGATCTTCTGATCAGCTAAAGCAATTCCAATCATCTCATGATCAATAAGACTCGCCTGCCAAGCGATCATGGCATGACAGCCATTCCAAAGACGATTTTTAATGATTTGAATATCTGAGATTTGATCAACCAAGATCATTTGACGCATTTTATTTAATAGTGGACTTCGATTTTCAACATAGATCGGCATATCTGTTTCGCTATGGAATAAAATTAAATCCATATTTTGTAAAAACTGCCCCGCTTGGAACTGTTCGCGCATTTCCTCTAATGATTGGCTGAGCTGACGTTCCTGTTTTTCAGTTAATGCTGTTTCATCTGATAACTCAATCGTTTCTTCATTTAAATCGGCTTGATACTGTTTAAATAAACGATGCTTAATATTGAGTTGGCGATACAAGGCTTGATCACTCAATTTAGAGACCATGCGATTGACCACCGTATCACAAAAATAATGCTCACTTAGAATATGCTCAGCAACATCTTCATCCGTGATCTCAAGCAAAGCTTCACGAATATATTTGAGCACCAAATATTTCGCACAGACCTTGTTTAAAATAATTAGAAAAGTGATTGGTTCATGATTATTCAAGTCTTGTGACATGAAACGAGCCAATAAACCTTTGGCAATTATTTTTGATTCAGATGCTATCGCATGCTCAGGCAAACATAACGCTATAAGACTAGATTGCGCGTACATTTCAAGCATCTGTTTGTCATTATCAGCATCAATAACGGTCAAGTTATCAATTCGTTCATCAAAAGATGATTGCCCATATCGAATACTGTAGCTACCAAAACTGTTCACTGATTCCAAATACAATTTATTTCGCGTGGAAGCCAAAATACGTTTTGGACGCGTATATCCATCCCAATGCGAAAGGATTTGAGCAATATACCCACCGCCAATTGCGCCAAAACCATGAATCCCTACGGTTAATTGATTCAAACTTTGCGGAAATGGTTCTTGTAGTTGTGGCATATCCATTTCAGGAATGTACTGATCTAAAGTATTTAAATATTCATACAGATCCTGATAATAAAAATTTGCTTTCGCTAACATTCGATCATTTGGTTCTTTGATATCTTTAAATAAAATTGTAATGCCGCCCGCATCATGAGCTGAACAGATTCCATTTTCTGAATCTTCAAACATCAAACACTGACTAGGTTGTAAATTTAATTTTTGCGCAGCCGTAATAAAGATTTCTGGATGAGGTTTACCCTTTTCGACTTCATCCCCACACACTAACAGATCAAAAAATTTATAAACATTGGCATTAATTAAGTATTCTTCTGCTATAGCACGTCGACTAGATGTCGCAACTGCCATTCTTAAACCTGATTTGCGTAAGCGCTCTAAAACTTGAATTAAACCTTTTTTGATTGGAACACCATTGTGACGCACAGATTCCAACTCAAGCTCATCAGCACGTTTTCTAATTGCTTGATATGGAACATCTTCCCCATAAAATTTCTTTGCAAGTTGCTCTGCAGTTTTTGCGCTCAGACCTAAGCACTGCATTAAATATTCATCTGAAAATTCCTGTCCAATAAGCTCTTCTGAAGCTTGTTTCAATGTTTCAAAGCGTAATCGCTCTGTATCAAACATTGTTCCATCCATATCAAAAAGTGCCCCTTGAACAGGAAAATCATGAAAAATCAACATCTTTACTCCTCTTATATTGTTTTACTTATAATAGGCTAACCCAGAAATGAGCTTAAATTTCGACCGTTAAATAAATGAAATAAATTTGATTAATAAATAACCAAAAAGCCATCTATGTTTACGTCCTAAGATGTAGTTATGTAAGTTTCCTTGCTTTTTAAAAGAATATATGAATGATTTTTAATCACACTAAGCGTTTAATCTTCGACAAAAGAACTCACTTCTTCTCCCTTTTTGACTAAAACCCACCCTATACATATCCCGACTAATATCATTAAAGCGAATAAAAAATAGAAAGGTAGATTTTGATCAAATTGATATAAATAAGTGCTAACTAGAGGACCAAAAATCAAGCCAAAAGCTTGAGTTGCAGTGCAATATCCTGCCATTTTAACTTGTGAATCTTGTGTAACTGCTTGTGCTGCCCCTGTTGTAAATGCAGGTAATAAGCAAGCGACTGAAATACCATAGAAAATATAACTGGCTTGAAATACCACAATACTTTGTGCATAAAGAGATAGTAGCAACCCAAAGCACATGGTCAAAATGCCGATTAATACAAGACTATGTAGTTGCAGCTTAATCACTTTTACGATCAGCAACTGTGTCACTACCAGACAGATACCAACAACAACCATACATTGGGAGAAATACAATGCGCTTTGCTGACTACTCAGAAAGAATTTATCTTGGATATAAAATCCAGCAGTCATGTTTAATGTCACGATTGCAACATAAGTAGAAAAACCTAAAGCCAACCAAATTAAACTTTGCTTGATAATATTTTGCTGATTCAAAACTATATTTGAACTTTGTTCTGATGCCTTATCTGCATCTGACCGTATATCACTCTTTTTCTTAAAAATCATGAAGAGTGCCAAACTGACTAATGCCAGTAAAGCAACCGCGAACCACATCGGAAATAATAGTCCACCATACAATAACAATGAAGTCGCCAAAGGTCCGAAAATCATACCAAAGCTGTTCATCGCACCAAACAATGCCATATTCTTGCTACGAGTCGTTGTTTCAGTTGATTCTGTCATGACATAACTTTGTAGACCAATTTGTGGCATTGCCATAAAAATGCCAGTCGAAGCACGACTTAAAACCAATAACATGAAAATCAATACTGATGGCAAAATCGCCTCTAAGCCCAAAGCCAGTATGAAAGTAAAAAGCGCCCATGTTATGGTCATTCCCATAAAACCATAATTCACTAGATTTTGTGGAGATTGAGTACTTTTATTCTTAGCAACCCATATTGAAGCGATAGCCATACAGATCGCTCCTGCTGAAACGATCACTCCACCTTGGAATTCGGATAAATGTAGCTGTCGAGTCAAAGGTGCTAGTAAAGGAAGAATCATGGAAAAACACGTTCCATTGATTAACGCAGCCAAAGCTAAAAATTTTAAATGATTGTTCATCATGGAATTCATCAAAAGAAAAGGCATCTAAAAGATGCCTTTTGGATAAGATTAGTACTTGAGAGTATAGCTCAAACCATAGGTACGACCTTGAGCAGCCAAGCTCGAAATATCGCCGTAAACCGTTGAAACTGCTTGGCTATAAACAGACTTATAGTCAGTATTCCACACGTTATATACACCAAAACCTAAAGTCCCTGGACCTGCTTTTGCATTGGCAATCACATCCATCACTGCAAAACCTTTGATTTCTGCTGGTGGACGAGTACTACCATTCGCAATCGCATCTTTACGTGCTTCATCCGTACCATCAATAGCCAAAGCTTGTACTCTTAAGCCTAAACCATCATTGAATTGCCAGTCGGAATAAACCGTTGCTTTCAAAGGTGCTACACGAATTGCATCTAACTCTTGCCATTTACCATTTGAGTTTTTGAACTGACCACGTGTATAAGCTAAAGTCCCACCTACATTCCAATCATCTGAAATGGTATATTTGACATTACCTTCAACACCATACACACGTTCATCTGTATCAATAACTTCAATTGCAAAACTTGGAGGACCAAATTTCAATGACTTATCAGATTTGTTATAGAACGCAGTGATCCCTGTGCTTAATGCATCATCTTGTAGACGCCAGCCCAGCTCAAAACTATTTACTTTGATTGGATCAATTGTTTGGTTACTTACGACAAAGTTTGCAGGAACATCTCTTAGCATACGTTGTACATCAGGTAAATTTGCACCTTGCGAGAAATTTGCAAACACCTGTTGTGCATCAGTTAAATGATAAAGTGCGCCTACATTAAAGAGTGTTGCATCATGCTTAACTGAACCACCTTTTAAGGTTTTAGCTTGGTATGTTGGAACGAAATCGGCAACCATTGCTTCAGAATATGGAACTGAGTCTTTAACATCACTATCGATGCGCTCATGACGAATACCTGCTTGTAGATTTAAGCGATCAGTTGCTTCAAATTGACTTTGTAAGAAGAAACCAAGCTTTTCAGTATCTACCTCAGGACCAAAAGCATAATTATTTAAAGGCTTAAACTTAAGGCCATTACTACTGATAAAAGTATTTAGATCATAAAGTTGTGCTGTTTGTTTGCCATTTTCCTTATCGTAATCCACACCATAAGTTAGATTTAATGCACGTTCTGCCAGATTGAGCTTACTTTGAAGTGCTAAACGAGCACCAAAAACATCAATATCTGTTTCTGATTGGGTAACAATAAATGTTCTTCCACCTGGAATGGATGCATGTGCTAAAGCATTTGCACTTGGGAAGAATCGCCCTTTTTCAGTACGATAATAGGCCTCTGCATTTAAAGTCTGACCAAGAAAATCCTGATTTTCATATTGTGCATTTACTGCACTACGCTTAGTACGTGGTTGAGTATCAAGCTCTAAACCTTTCACCGCTTTTTGACTAGGTTTTGCCCCTAGAAGTAAAACAGATAAGCCTGGACCATAATCAGCGCCATATTCACTGTCCTGCTCATCATTATAGTATTGCGCACCGATACTTAATTTTTGCTTATCTGCCAACTGCCAGCTTAAACGACCATTCACATCTACAGTTTCAGTATCTTGACGATCTGTTTGTGCAACTTCTGGACCTACACGATCACCTCGACTATCTTGAATTTCACCGCGCTGTGTATAGCTAGCACCTATAAAACCACTCCAATCCCCTTGGTTAAATGATGCAGACTGAAACGCTTCATAAGCTAAAGCATCACTTTTGAAATTATCACCTGAAGTAACGCCGAGTTTGGTTTCAAAATTTACACCATCACCCGAACCTCTTTTGGTGATGATATTGATGATCCCACCTGTAGCACCTGCACCATAAATACTACTTGCACCTGACACGACTTCAACACGTTCAATCATGTCTGGGCTAATGCTATTTAATTGGCGTGAACTATCTCTTGAACCCGTTTGCGGAACACCGTCAATCATATATTGTACTGTACGACCACGCATGGTCATCCCATAGTTACTGGTCGTACCTGAACTTGGTGTTAAAGATGGAACCAACAGTCCTAAAATATCTGCGGTACTTTTACCAGCAGCAGCTTGTTTTGCAATGTCTTCTTGACTAATACTGTAAACAGTTCCCGCAATCTCAGCGATACTTTGAGCTGAGCGAGTTGCTGTCATAACAATCGGTGCCAGTTGAGTTGGCTTCTCAGCCTCAACCGTTGCACTTTGATTTACGGTTGAAGTCTGCTCGACATTTTGAGCATAAAGTTGCGTACTGATCGCCAAGCTGAGCAGTGTTAATGATGTCGAAAGTGAACGAACTTTCATAAATGACCCCTAGATGAGTTGTTGCGTTTGTTTTGCTTTGCGAATAAGCAGTTGACTAAGCAACACGCTTAAAACGGATGAAACTGCGAGAATGAGATAGAAGTTTCCATAACCAAATGCTTTGGCTAAGAAACCTGAGACTGCACCGCCAATGAAATAAACCAATAGTTCGAAGCAAACTAAAATCGTAAAATCAGTACCAGCTTGTTCTTTGGAGCTAGTCTGCATGAAATGTGCATACAAGGCTGTCATCGCGATGTAGCGAATGGCAAGAATGACAATGACAAAACCACCAAGAAGTAAATGCCATTGATTCAACCAACTGAGCAAAACGGCTACACCCAACAAGGCGTAAACCAAACTGCGTGCCCAACCAGCCCAGATCAGCAATTGTGTTGCGGCTATTTTTTTTAATAAAAATGCAGCTGAAACAGCGGCTAATAATCCAATCCCTGCACCTATTACAGACATCAGCACGCCGATCTGTGCCAACGACCATTTCTGATCAATCAGCATCGGATTCAGCATCGCCATAGCTGGTGCTTCGACAATTCGATAACATACGATCAAGGCTAATGCCCATAACATTTCTGGACGTTTAAATGCACGGATCAAACTTGGCTGCTGTTTTGAGATTTTCTCTGCATTTGATTTTTCTTTAATTTGGAAAATAGCCAACATCGTCAATGCTGTCATTGCGGCTAAAGAAATCAGTGCAGTTTGCCAACCATAAAGCTGATACAGCCATAAAGTTGCTGCTCCACCAACCATACTGCCAAGCGCAACACCTATACTTTGTGCCATACTGCCTAGTCGATACTCAGTTTCTGAAAAGGTTTCGACCGTATAGCCATCAATTGCGATATCTTGAGTTGCAGCAAAAGTTGAAATCCATAAACCGACAATAACAAATACACCAAGACCGTAATCGAATTGGGTAAGTGCCAAAGCAACGACCCCCAACACCAAAGCTATTTGCGTAAACAAAAGCCAAGTTTTACGTTTACCGAGTTTTTTGAAATAAAAACGATCGATTAGTGATGCCCAAAAAAACTTGAATGCCCAAGGAATATAGAGCAGCGACAACATGCCAATCCAACGTAAATCTACGCCTTGATGACGCAGAATCGCAGGTAAGGCCACATTATAAAAATACAGTGGTAAGGCATGCGCGAGATATAAAACCACCACGACACTCAGGCTCAAGGCTGAGACTTTCTGAATATTTAATGAATTTTGATTCATAAATACCTCTGCAAAGCCCATTGTGTGGCTTCAGCTTTATCTACGCTCACAAAATATGGAACATGCCAAGCTTTGTGCAGAGCTGGTGTATCCAATCGAATACGATCTTCTTCATCTTGAGCAATACGAGCAAAACCCAAGCAATATTGGTAAAAATCTTGTTTATTTTGTTTATACCACTTGCCTTGGATTGCTCTATATTCCTCCGGAAATTCTGTATTTGCATCGGTTTGCATGATCAACACGAAATTTTGCTTATGTTCGAAATAGTGCTGAATCCGTGCTAACCATTGTTCAAATTCTGCAACAGAGACATTCGCCGCAAAGCGCATGTCTAAGATATGCATTTCATTGATATATAAGCTCATGTAACACTCAGGAGTTTGGCTGGCTGATCTGCTAGCTGTTGTTGTGATGTTTGGTAATAATCCCCAAACTTGTTATAGAAAGTTTCTCTGAAGCAGTAGTACAACATCGCTGTTTTTTCAGGCATCGGTATTAAACGTTGGCTTTCATAACAAAGCTCTGCCACTACTGCTGCATATGGTTTAACGGTATGATCTGGCTCACCCACAATTTTTTTAGCTTTCGAATGTTCAAAAATGTAAAAACTGAGTAACCGAATGGTTGGTCGCAAGAAGCCTTTGCCAAACACAGATTTGTCACCAAACAGGAGATGCCAACCGAGATCATTGTCATCACCATCGTAATAACGGCCTAAACGATCTCGTTTACCTTCATAAATTTCGGTATAGCCCACATCTTTGCCATCAATTCCGACGATTAATAAGCGGTGATGGTCATCTGCTAACATTTTGTCGAAGTAAACTTGTAACTCTAGTTCCGATTTATTTAACTGCCACTGAGGAATTACATGTGGCTCATGCATCCATTGATGTAATAAAGGAATATCCTGAGGATATTGCACTTGGCGTAAGTAGTACTGTGTACCATCTTCAAAGTATTCAAAATAATCTGGTAATTGCTGAGAGATTGTTTTCATATCGAACCTATAAAATGACGAATAAAATTAGCCCGCTTTTGCTTGGCGAGGTTGTTCTGCCCATGTTTTCAATGTTTCTGGGCTAACTGGATTTGCAATAGGATCAAGGAAGACAGGAACAGGACGTTCTGCTTCATCGTTATAACTTGTGGTAAATAGACGTACACGGTTTAAACAAATTTTGGTGTAACTTGGGCGCAGCATGGCGAATTTATCAGCACGTTCAGCCAGTTCTGGATGTTTTTGGTTAAACTCAACAATCGTGTTGGAAATGGTCTGCCAAAAATCAAGCTCAGAATATTCAGGATAGTCTTGCAAGAACACATTACAGATATAACGGTAATGCACCATGAACAGACCAGTGAAGATAAAATGGCTTAGATCGGTCGCTTCGTGACGGAGTAATAAGTCTGCTTCAGATGGTAACTGGGTTAACTCAGGAAAATCCTCATCCACTAAATTGATGTCGTCAATGAAGTCTTTTAATACCATGGCTTTCGGCACACCATTTTCATGTACCAACATCGTGTTTTCACCGTGTGGTGAAAATGCCAAACCATAGCGATACAAGCAAAGTAACAATGGACTCATGCACACTTGAGCAAATTGAGCTAACCAAGCTAAAGGACTTAATCCTGATGCTTTGATCAGCACGCTCAGGATCGATTGACCAGAAATATCACGATGTAATAAAGCTGCTTGAGAGAGAACTTGTTGTGATGAATCAACATAGCGATCAACACTTTCACGCCACAAACAACCAAATAGTTCTTTAAATTGATATGGTGCACCGTCAATGCGGTCAAAACATGGCTGGTGAATGGTTAAAGTTGCAACCTCACCCAAGAAAATCACACCTGTATTTTGTAAGTCTTGATCTTGTTGATGAATCTGTTTTAACCATGCTGTCACTGCTGGAGCGGCAAGATTACGTTTTGAGGGTAATCCACGATAAACAGCAGTATTAAAAATACTGACTGGCAGTTTAATGTAATGACGTTGTAGATTTGATGTATTGCATAATGTGCGAATGGACTGCATTGGCACATAACTATCTTGACTGATATTCAGTTCAATAATTTTCTGATCAACAATCTCATTGGCATAAGTTGGCACAAGCCATTGGTGCCATTGCCATGCATGTACGGGAATCAAAAAATAATTTTGTGGGTCTAGATTTTTTTCTTGGAGAATATTGATGAATTGCTGTAGTTCATTGGCATCAAATTCATGTTGATATAAACCACATGCACTCCAATCTTCAGTACTTCGATACTCTGCTAAATCACGATGTACAGCTAACCACAACACTTTAACTTCAGGAGAAAGTTCTGGCGCTGAGCTAAGATAATCATCATAACCAAAACCCATACGCCCCTTACTCATGATGAGCCAAGGATGACCTCGTAGCATGCCTTCAACTTTGTAATGAGGCTCAGTCAAAACCGCTGTGCTTGGCAAACGCGTTTCATTGAACAAATGTGCTTCTGCCAACCAAGTATTATTCATTTCTTTGATCAAATACGCTTTGGTAAATGGCTTTACATTAGAACTGTCAGACATTGCGACAATAAACTCATGCAAGTTCCAAGCAGGTTGATCATTTTCCTGACTATGAGTCACATCACGTACAGAAGCTTCCTGAATATTCCAATGTCCAAGTAGATATTGATGTCCTTGAAATTCATACTGACGATTGCCTAAATCTAAACGATAACGACCTGCTGACAATGATTTAACTTCAATAATTTCTTCGTATAGAAACTCTGCAATCGCCATTTCAATAAGACGTTGTCCTGCGGCACGCCATTGCTGCTGATTAATTTTTAAAGTTGCAAAGTTCATATCAGTTTCTCATATGTTGAATGTACAGAAGCAGTTTGTGTACGTGTGTTTGCACCACGACGATTAGGATGCGCCGTCATCACGTTCTGTTCTGTTTTCTTGAAAATTGAATGGTTTTTATTGGGAGAATTTTCGCAAAGGCACTCGTTTGATTGTGCTTTGTCATCTGCCATACAAATTTTTGGATTTTGAGAGAGATTAAAGTGTTGGAAGGTTTGCGCTTGATTGCCTAATTCATAAAGAGGCTCAGCAAGCAATTGATTAATGATCGTTGCTGCACGATAAGCACCAAGACCTAAATCAGGTGTGCCGACACCATGACTATGCATTTCCTGATTTTGAACAAAAATATGACCATTCAGCCGATGTACAACACGATAGTCGTCTGTAATCTGCCAACGCTGTTTATGATCAAACTCGATGTATGGCTTGAGCAACTGCATAAAACCAAAATCAGGTGTGAAATAACCCGTTGCGGCTACAAGAAAATCACAGTCGAGATGAAAAGACTGAGCTGTAGCACGATGTTCGAAATGCAATCGGATTTTTTGTGTATCCAATACTTCCGCATCTTTCAAATCACATTGACTATGCAAATGTGTCTGTATGCTTTGACCTGCAATGCTACGGTGATAAAGTCTTTGATAAATTTCCCGAATGGTTTTTGCACTAATCCCCTTGTATAACAAGGCTTGTTGCTTTAACTGCTGCTCTTTCTGCTGTGCAGACAAATCATAAAAATGTTGTGCATAATCAGGGCTAAAATGTTCTAAACCTAATGGCGCATACTCCATTGGGAAGAAACCTTGAGAACGAGTAAACCAATGCAAATCAAACTGATGATTGTCGATGTCTTGCTGTTCGTCAAACAAGTCGATAAACACTTCAGCTGCGGATTGCCCCGAACCTAGTACAACAACATCGCCATGTAAATCTGTATCTGCATGCGTCATATACTGTGCTGAATGCAGACATTGTTGTGGACGGACTTTCTGAATCTTTGCCAAACATTCAGGCAAATATGGCACATTACCACTTCCAATCACTAAATGACGGCATAAATAACTTTGCTGAACACCGTTTGATTCAACGACTACTTTAAAACCTATCGTTTGAGGTTCAATCTTTAGAACCTGCGACTGGTATTCGATACAATCAAGTTGTTCTGCAACCCATTGGCAATAGTGGTTGTATTCACAACGTGGAATATGTGGCTGCTCTAAAAAGTAAAACTTATACAAACGTTGCTGATGACGCAGATAATTCAAAAAACTAAATGGACTGGTTGGATCAACCATCGAGACTAAATCTGCCATAAATGGCACTTGTAATACCGTATTAGGTAGTTGCATACCTGCATGCCAATCAAATTGCGCCTTTTGCTCAAAAAATACGTAATCGAGTGAGCTTTTGTTTTGTAGCAAACTAGCAAGACTTAAATTAAAAGGTCCTAGACCAATTCCAATAAAATCAAGCATAACTGACATCCTTCTGTGAAATACGCAGTGGATTTGGCAGTTGCACGTAAACAGATTGATTTTCTACAGGTGCGATCAACTCGTCTAATTCATGCAAACGTGTCAGCAAGTTGCCTTTATAAGGCAGCGTTGAATTGAACAGTAGTCCTTGTATTAAGGTACTCTCAGGATATTGCTGTAATTGCTCTTCTAAAAATCCAGTTAGATGCGCTAACAATTCATCTTCAGTGATATAGCCTGTTGCACCGATGGCATTAATAATCCCGAACAAAGTATTGCCAAAGAAATAATAACTAAAACGTTCATCAACAAAAGCTTTCGGACCTACCGCAAAGGCTTTTTCTTTCAGTTCAGGAAGTGCTTGCAGAATTTCAGTGGCAAATTCTTCAATATAATAAAAACCTTGGTTATCACGTAACCATAAAGTTTTAGGAAAATGGTTTTCGAGTTCTAATAATACATTTTGTTGATGTGACTCAAATGCCATACCATAAAGATGGTATAGATACATCAAAGGCTGCAAACTGACTTCGAGGAACCGATTAAACCAATCTGAAGCAATCTCTGAAACTTCAGCATCAGGATGGGCTTTCGCAATTTTTGCAAATAAGGCATTAAAACGATTTAAAGGCTTGATCGGATGATCTTGGCACAAAGATGCGATACAAGTGACTTGTTGTTGTGGATGGAATGGTTGATCTCGGAAAATACAAATACTTTCATTGATCACTTCATCATCGATTTTTAAAGCGATCCAAGCTGGATCATTGACTGCTTTTAGACTTGGACACTGTTTAAGAATATTTTGCCCAAACTCACTATGCCACAGACGATGTGTCAATTCACCACGATGACATTCTTTGGCCAAATTCACTCGAATAGAATTGGTAATCATCACTGAAAGTGACGGCTTCATCATCCAAGGTGCATTGAAGCTCGCTAATGTGCGTATGGAAGTGGTTGGAGAGAATTGCCAACCACGCAAGCCCAAATCAATCAGTTGCCCTGTTTGCTTTAATCGTTCAAACCAAGCTTTGCCCTGTAAATAACGCGCTTGCCATGGATGTAAAGGAAGTAACTTATATTCCGCATGTGTCTTTAATAAATTGAGATCACTTTCAGATAAATACCACTGTAACGCAGTTTTTAATTGCGCTGAAATAGGTTCATCAGTCGCACTACCTTCTGCAATATAATCTTGGTGCACTAGCCAATAATGAAGTTGAGTCTTACCTTTATTTTCAGGAGAAAAGTTTAACCAATCTTCATGAACAAAGCCTGTCCTACTTTTTGGCGCGGGATGCATACTATGCCCTAAAATCAAAGCTTGCTCTGTTTCAATAAAGCTTTGCCCTGCATTTACTAAATCATCAAATTCATATTCACGATTTTGTAAAAACTGTTGTAGCGCATCTCGACTTTGAATCCACTTTTCTAGTAAAGAAGCAGCATCCAAAGGTAAAGATGATTCAGAAACTAGTTCTTCAAGTAATAAGCCAACGATTGCAACTGGACTGAATGATTTTGGCTGACCTGAAATTACGATTTGAGGAAGATTAGCTAACCGATGTCTACCAACACGGCTGACATAAGATAATGGGAAATCACATTGAGCATGAATTGAATTAATCGGAATAGATAACAGCGTCAAACCTTGACTAAACGCTTGTTGTTGCGGACTTTGCTGTGTTTTATTAAGCAAGTGACCTTTGCCAGTTTCTTGCGTATATGCGTTGACGAAATGTTGTATCGCCAACCGATTGGCAAGTGATTGCATCTGTCGGTATCCTCTATAAAGAGAGAGTTAGTTTTTTTTCGAATCTTTGAGCTCAAAACACTTCTCAAATACAGCAACGACTGCATATAAGATTAAAGTAATGATAATAATTATCATTTATAATAGCAATTATAATACTTCCTTTGAAATTAACAGCACAAAGCATTGATTAATATAGATTAAATAAAAAAATAGATGATTATTGATACAAAAGATAATAATTCTCATTATTATATATTCTAATGAAAATCTGAAATTTTATTGTTTTAGTAGATTGAAACATTAAAGCATAAGCAATAGATGTCAGATAAAGTCCCTAACTATCCAATAGATCAGAGAAAGTTGCATTTAATAACTTTGCTAGATCATTAGGATCTAAACCAATATCCAGCCCTCTTTTCCCACCACTGACATATATTTTATTAAATCTCTGAGCCGTCGCATCAATGACGGTTTTTAGACGTTTCTTCTGCCCTAATGGACTAATTCCACCAACTAAATAACCAGTCAAACGTTCAGCATCTTTAGGATTTGCCATTTGTAATTTCTTACATCCCACCGCTGCTGCAACTTTTTTTAAATTGAGTTGATGGTTTACAGGTAAGATCGCAATAAAATAATTTTTTTCATCTGTGACCATTAATGTTTTGAAGACTTCTTCTACACGTAAATTGAGTTTTTCAGCAGCTTCTAAACCAAAACTCTTCGCGTTAGCATCATGTTCATATTCATGAATCGAGAATGCTATTTTATTCTTTTCCAATAACTTACAAGCTGGTGTCATTTGATATCTAGGTTATTTAGATGATTCTTAAGTTTGACAAGTGTAGCATTTTAAAAAAAATATTTTCAATTTGCTTAGGCTATTTTGAATAGTGTTCTTGATAATTATTTTTCAAACCTTATATAAAGACTGAATGCAATTGAGAAAGGCGCAAAAACTTCATGAGTTATAAACATAATAATCTGATGGCGATGCGTCAAAGCTACTGGGATGATGAATCTTCTTCTACCGTTCAAGCTGAAAAGCAATTTCTCCGTGATACTTTGGTTGAAGAAGGTATTTTCGAGAATGCGACTTTAGACGACACCAAGTACTTTTTCTTCACATTACCCAGTATTATTATCGTGAAAGCTCATGCTTTAGGTTTTCATCATAGTATTGTCAAACGTATGTTGATTAAGCATATACATACAAACCGAGCAGCTCTAATGCGTAAATCAGCCCTTAAAATTCAGTTTAAAATTTAGTACATATGTATAAATAGCTGACTTAAGCGATCTCCAATTTGCTTAGGCTATTTAAATATTGTTGACTTAAATCACAAATTTAGACTGATAATTCAAGCGATTGAACTATTTTAATACGTTCAAACGCTGTAATATCCACTACAATTTAACTCTCGGCTTTCCTCCCCCTCCGATTTCAGCATAGGATTTTTCTTTCATGTCAGATCAGAACGATAAGCTCAAGAATCTAAAAACCTCGTCTGTGGATCGTCGCTTATCTATTGCAAAAGCTTCTTTACTTGCTGGAACTCGTTGGGCAACTGCAAGTGCTACCTCTATGTTTTCTAGTGAGGAAGAAAAAGAGAAGAAACGTAAAAAAGCGATGGCTGATCAAGCCCATTATTTGGTCTCTGAAATTGGAAAATTAAAAGGTTCAATTGTTAAAATTGGACAAATGATGGCTTTATATGGTGAACATTTCTTACCAGAAGAAATCACTCAAGCACTCAATACGCTGAATAATCAAACAGTGGCTTTAGCATGGCCTGCAATCAAAGCGCACTTACATGAGCAATTAGGTTCGAAACTCAATGATCTAACGATTGATCATGAGCCAATCGGTACTGCATCATTGGCACAAGTTCACCGTGCAATTCGTAAATCTGATGGTTTAGAAGTTGTATTGAAGATTCAATACCCTGGTGTTGCAGAAGCGATTGATTCTGACATGAATCTTTTCAAAAACATGCTGAAACTCACACGAATGGTTCCTCAAACACGTGAGTTCGACCAGTGGTTTGATGAAGTTCGTGAAATGATGCACCGTGAAGTGAATTATGACATTGAGGCAGCGACAACTCGACGTTTCGCAGAACGCTTGAAAGATGACCCGCGTTATATTGTTCCACAAATTGTTGATGAGTTCTGTGCTGACAAAGTTCTGTGTATGACATTTGAGCGTGGAGTACCTATCAACAGCCCTGTTATGCTTTCTTTACCTCAAGAGCGCCGGAATCAACTTGGTGAAGCTTCACTAGAAATTGCAGTACGTGAGCTGTTCGAATGGGGTGAGATGCAAACTGATCCTAATTTTGGTAATTACCTTGTCCGCTTAGGCAATGGTGATGATGTAAAGGATAAGATTGTATTGCTCGACTTTGGTGCAATTCGCCAATTTGATGACAATCTACTTTCTGTCGCACGTAATCTTATCCATGCAGGATATGATCATGACAAAACTGCTATGGTTAAAGCGATGACAGGTTATGAATTTTTTGATTCGATGCCTGAAAGTGTAAAACCAGGTATGGCGGATGTGTTTTTAATTGCGACCGAAGCTTTTAGTAAGCCAAACAATAATCCTGATATGCCTGCTGGTGTGATGGATGAACAAGATCGTTATGATTGGAAAAAAAGCCAACTACATAGTCGCGTAATGCAGCAAGCTGCTCAGTCTATGGCTTCTCGTTATTTCTCAGTCCCTCCTAAAGAATTTATGTTTATTAGCCGTAAATTCATTGGTGCTTATACTTTCATGACAGTGATCGAGGCGAAGACAAATGTTCGCAAAATGATTCGTCAATTTGCATAAACCAAATTAATTCAGTCATATTGACCAATCTGCTCAGTCAGTTTGGTCAATTTTTTTTTGCTATAATTTTCTTTCATTTTTTAAAATTATTTAAAAACATAAACTTATTTGTCTTTATCCACTTAATTAACCCTTTATCTTTCTAATATTGACACGTCAAAGAAGACATAGTTTTTTTAGCTTTAGCATGCGAGCATAAATTCACAATCATCCTCTAGGATAAAATCATGTCAAATATGATGAATAAGGCTCAAGGTCTCGGGCTATCATTGATCACTAAAATCGCAGGAAGCGAAGTGCTCGATCAACTCAAATTAAGAAAGTTTGTAGAAAAGTCTCTATACCAAGGTTCAAAAACTGGTTTTAAAGTTCTAACAAAAACTCAGAAAGCTTTTAAACCGCAATCAATTGACAAACAACGTTTACCAAATCTAGTTAATAAAAATCTATTTGATTTAGGATTGACTGAAGAGCAACAAATGACATCAGATGCGATGTCACAATTTGCTCAGGAAGTGCTTTACAATTTAGCACATGATGCAGATCACCATGCACAATTCCCAGAAGAACTTTGGCAGCATTTGGTTGATTTAGGCTTGAACTACTATGCATTACCTGAGGCTTTAGGTGGTGTTGCCGCAGAACAAAATATTGTCAGTAATATCCTAATTGCTGAAAACTTAGCTAAAGGTGATTTCAGTCTTACAGCTGGATTATTAAGCACATTCAGCGTGATCAATGCCATCACTCGTTGGGGATCAACACAAGTACAAAGTATGTATTTGTCTTGCTTTGCTGAAGACACAGATATTACAGCGACATTTGCATTTCAAGAAGCGACCCCTGCATTTAATCCATACCAATTAAAAACGAAAGCCACTGAACAAAATGGTCAGTTCTATATCACAGGTGAAAAGACTTTAGTCGTTTTAGGTGATACTGCTGATGTATTCCTTGTCAGTGCAGAATATAACGGTCAACCTGATATTTTTGTCGTGCAATGTGATGAAAGTATTTCCATCAAATCAAATCCAGCGATGGGTCTAAAAGCTGCTGAAACTGCTACCTTACAGTTCAATCAAACTCCAGCTTTACGATTAGGTGATGCTGATTTCGATTACACAGCATTTGTAGATCTTGGGAACTTGATGTGGTGTGCGATGGCTGTAGGTACATGCGAGGCGATCAAAGCATACTGCATCAAATATGCAAATGAACGTACAGCTTTCGGTGAGCCTATTTCTCATCGCCAAAGTGTTGCCTTCATGATTGCTGATATGGCTATTGAAATTGATGCAATGCGCATGTTGGTGCTCAATGCAGCGAGCTTAGCTGAAGCGGGTCAACCATTTCATCGTGAAGCTTACCTTGCAAGACTTTTGTGCGCTGAAAAATCTATGAAAATCGGTACGGATGGTGTACAGATCCTAGGTGGTCATGGTTTTACCAAAGAACACCCTGTTGAGCGTTGGTATCGTGATTTGCGTGCTACTGCAATCTTACATTCTGGCTTACATGCTTAATTGATCATTCGAGAATATTACAATGAATTTACAAAATCCTAAAAAATTCAAAATGATGGTTGATCAGGCACATGAAGTTGCTTTGAATGTACTGCGCCCAATTTCAAGAAAATATGACAAAGCCGAACATGCCTATCCAAAAGAATTGGATATGTTGGCATCATTAATTGATGGCATGAATGAAGGTGGCGAAGGAATAAATGCAGGTGCCGCTGTTGGCAAACGTGGAGAAACTGAGTCAGGTAACAAAAACGGCAATAATATGTCGACTGCACTCGGTATTATCGAAATGTGCTATGGCGATACGGGTTTATTGTTAAGTATGCCTCGCCAAGGCTTGGGTAACTCTGCTATTGCGGCAGTAGCAAATGACGAGCAACTTGAACGTTTTAAAGGGACTTGGGCAGCCATGGCAATTACTGAACCAGGTTGTGGTTCGGACTCAGCTGCTATTCGTACGACTGCAACTCAAGATGGTGATGAATACATCTTAAATGGCGAAAAAATCTTTGTCACTTCAGGTGATCGTGCCGATTCAGTTGTAGTTTGGGCAACACTAGATAAAAAGCTTGGTCGTGCAGCTATAAAATCCTTTGTTGTACCCAAAGGTACGCCAGGAATGAAAGTTGAACGTTTGGAGCACAAATTAGGAATTAAAGCGTCTGATACTGCTGTCATTAGTTTCATTGACTGTCGTGTTCCAGCTGCAAACCTGTTAGGTAATCCTGAGATAGATGTTGCAAAGGGTTTTGCTGGAGTTATGGAAACCTTTGATAATACCCGACCTCTCGTTGCAGCAATGGCGATTGGTTGTGCCAAAGCATCACTCGAACGTATCAAAGAAATCTTCAAAGATCAGCTTGATCCAGACTATAAAATACCTTATTTACAAACCTCAAACTTAGCTGCGCAGATCTATCGGATGGAAGCTGAATGGGAAGCTGCTCGCCTGCTTATGGTTAAATCCACATGGATGGCAGACAACAAAAAACCAAACTCAAAAGAAGCTTCTATTGCCAAAGCTAAAGCTGGTCGTGTTGGTAATGAAATCACGCTCAAATGTGTAGAACTTGCTGCAAGTGTAGGTTATGGAGAAGATGAATTACTGGAAAAATGGGCACGTGACTCAAAAATTCTAGATATTTTTGAAGGTACTCAACAGATTCAGCAATTGATCATCGCACGTCGAGAATTGGGTAAATCATCGAGCGAATTGAAATAATTTGGCTTAATTCGAAAACTAATAAAAAGGACGTTAAATTAACGTCCTTTTTTAGAAATATGATTCTAGTTTATCTCATCGTCACAAACTCTTCCGCAGAAGTCGGATGAATTGCAACGGTATTATCAAAATCTCTTTTTGTTGCCCCCATTTTCAAAGCGACTGCAAACCCTTGTAGTATTTCATCCATGCCAAAACCTATACCATGGATACCCACAATTTTTTCCTCTTCACCAACACAAACCAATTTCATTTTGGTTGGCTGGCGATGCTGTGTAATTGCACTATATATAGCAGTAAAAGAAGAATTATAAACTTTTACTGACTGCTCTCCGTACTGCTCAATCGCTTCTTGTTCTGTAATACCAACAGTTCCTATCGGTGGATGACTAAACACCACTATTGGGATATTTTCATAATCTAGATATTCATTTGGTTTATTGTTAAATAATCGTTCAGATAGTCTCCGACCTGCAGCAACAGCAACAGGTGTGAGTTCCATTTTCCCAGTAATATCACCAACAGCATAAATCCCTTTCTGAGTTGTATTTTGGAATTTATCAACTTCAATATAACCACGATCGTTCAACTGAACATTGGCTTTATCTAAATTTAGATTTGCTGTATGTGGCTCGCGTCCAGTCGCCCAAATTAGGCAATCGACTTTATGCACCCCACCATTTTCGAGATGTAAATTAACTGAACCATCGATATTTTTAGTCACTTTTTGGGGAATAGCTTGTGTATGAATTTTCACGCCATCAGCTTGCATTACCTCAACCAGAGTTTCACTTAAGAACTGATCAAATCTTCTCACAGGCAAATCTTTTCTAATGAACAATCCAACTTGTGAGCCTAATGCATTTAATACTCCTGCAAGCTCAACTGCAATATATCCTGAACCAATAACTGCTGTTGTTTTTGGTAAAGCACTGAGTTCAAAAAAGCCATTGGAATCAATTCCATATTCAACACCTTCAATTTTAGGCAATGATGGCTGTGTGCCTGTTGCAATCAATATATGATCAGCAGTGAAAATTTCACCGTTTACTTCAATTGTATTTTGATTTACAAATTGGGCAGCACCTTGTATCAAATCTACATTATTTTTACTTAGGCTATTTTGATATGACTGATGAATTCGATCTATATAGGCTTGTCTGTTTTTAACCAAAGTTTGCCAATTAAAAGATTCTATTTGGGCATTAAATCCATAATCTTCAGCATATTTATGGATTGATTCAGCGATATGTGCTGCATACCACATTACTTTCTTGGGTACACAACCGACATTTACGCATGTTCCACCAATTTCAGACCTTTCAATTAAGGCACATCTCATTCCATACATTGCCGCTCGATTGACTGAAGCAATACCACCACTCCCACCACCAATAGCAATATAATCATAATGTTTTGTCATATTTGCCTCTTAAATAATCAGAAATTCTTCTTAAAGTTAAATATCTAAATAGATATACAGCATAAAAAATATAAAGCCTTTGTTTTTAATGGTTTTAATACAAGAAAATAAAAAAAGCACCAATCATCTCTGATTGGTGCTTCTGCTTTGGGAGCAGCTTTTCAGCTTATTCCGTAGTTACAGTCTCTAAAGATGCTTGCTCAAGCGATTGATCAACAACACCAAACTTCTTGAAGATTTTCGCACGACGTTTAGGGTAAATGTTCGCTTTGTTTAAATCACCTTTGTAGTGTTCAACAACTCGTTTATCCATCATTTTAAACCATAGAGGTGGAATGAGTGCTGGTAATAGCATACTTGCATAACCACTTGGCAATTCTGGCGCTTCGTCGAAATGACGCAATGCTTGGAATGGACGTGTTGGATACGCGTGATGGTCTGAATGACGCTGTAATTGATACAAGAATAAGTTCGTTACGATATTATTGTTGTTCCAGCTATGCTCTGGCATAGTACGTTGATACTTACCATTTGCATCTTTTTGACGTTTCAAACCATAGTGTTCGATATAGTTAATCACTTCAAACAAACTAATTCCGTAGAATGCTTGAGTCGCTAAATAAGGAATCACGCCTTTGCCGAATATACCAACCATAGAACCATGGAAAGCTGCGCTCATTCCCCAACCTTGAAGCAACTCATTGTCTAATGACCAGAACTCTTTGCCTTTACGTTTTAAACGAGTCGTTTCGATCTCAATCGCAGATTTCAAAGAACCGAAAACTGTACGTGGCCAAAACTCATAGAACGTTTCGCCCATTTGAGAAGATGCTGGATCTTCAGGTGTCGCAGCACGTTTATGGTGACCATAAGGATGTTCAACGCGGAAATGGTTATAGCCAGTTGGTACAAGCGCTAAGTGCGATAAAATATGATCAAGACGATCATGCTTATGGCTAAGCTCATGCGCAGTATTGATTGCAATACCGTTGATCGCACCCATTGAGATACCAAGTAAAATTTTATCTAGGAAAGAAGTATCTTTACGACTAGTTAAATAACACGCATAAATGTTTGCAGCATATTGTAAAGGAATGAAAGTTTTAACAAGACGCGCATAGTATGGATCTTGTTCTAGTAATTTCACTTCCTCAGATGTTGGGTTATTTGCATCTTTCCCTACGATAGTATCAATTGCAGGAATCACAATATGAAGTAAGATAGGACCACCTAAGGCAAAGATCTTTTTCAGTGGGCGTGGTGCAAATTGGTAACCACCTAATATCCCAATACCAATTACTGGTAATGCAGGACTAATTGCCCATAAATAACGTTTACGATCCAACTCTAACTTTGATTTTGCTAGAGGCGCAAGTGGCTGCTCTACATTTACTGGCGCATTCATAATCATATCCATGTCTTTGTATATATATACATATTTTGATTGAAAATGATTGACATGACAGTAGCAAACGTCCAAAAAACCTATGTCAGCGTCTTTGGCATAATCCACCCTGTTTTTGTCCCTTAAACACATATTGAATTATTAACCCTGCTTCCTATAATCTAACTGAAATATAAAATTATTGTTCCTATGGATGCTTTAAGTAAAATTTTTGATGATATACATCTCAATCGAACCGAATATATCTACTTGAAAACACAAGGAGAATGGTCATTTTTATGTCATGAGCAACCTGCTCTTATCGTCCACATCGTTTTGGTTGGATCTGTTTATATTCAATTAAATTCACAAAATAGTTTAACTGCGAACGCAGGTGAAATTGTCATTATAACCTCTGGAAAGCAACATACTGGAGCTGATAATGCGGTAAGAAAGTTAGTTAATGCTTTAGATATTTCTAATTTGTTTGATGGACATAAAAATGAAGCCATCGAGTTTGGTACAGAGTCAGTAGAAAAAAATCTGATTCTAACCGTCCGTTGTCAAATGGATACCATCATGGCTCGTCCGTTCATGCAAGCCTTGCCAGAAGTCATTCATGTACAACATGGCGAAACAACTGCGCCTGAATGGCTACAAATCGGTTTGCATTTTCTAGCCCTTGAAACACAAAATATTCAAGCAGGTCGAGATATCATTATCGATCATCTTGTAAGTATTTTACTGATCAAATGTATTAGAGACCATATTCAAAATATTTCAACTAAACATGGCTGGCTAAGTGCACTTAATCATCCAGAACTGAGCTATGCTTTAGCATCAATTCATAATCAACCTGAATTAGCATGGACTGTTGAAAGCCTTGCGGAACAATGCTGTATGTCTCGCTCAAAGTTTGCAAGCCTGTTTCATGAGGTGATTGGAGAATCACCCCTTGCCTATCTACAGCAACACCGTATGAGACTCGCAAGCAAGTATTTACGTAAAAGTAACTACTCTATTCAACAAATTGCCAATATGGTGGGATACACGTCTGAAACAGCATTTAGCCAAGCTTTTAAACGTACATATGAATTATCACCCAAACCGTATCGCCAAAAATTTTTAGAAAGTTAAGATATAAAAAACAAAAAAGACACCTAAGTGTCTTTTTCAAATTCAATCAGATATAAATCAACGAACAATGCCGCGAGTTGATTTTTCTAATGAATCAATAAAGAGTTGTGCTTCAGGCGTATTTTCAAGAATTTCATCTCGAATTTGCGCAATCGCTTGTTCAGTCGTCAAACCTGATTTATAGATCAACTTATACGCTTCTCTTAAACCTTGTATCGTATTTCTTGACCATCCTTTACGACGCATACCTTCAATATTCATTCCGTATGCATGTGCAGGATTACCTGAAGCCATCACATAAGCAGGCACATCTTTAAGAATAAGTGCTGCACCACCAATCATGCTATACGAATCGATTCGGCAGAACTGATGAATACCAGCATTTCCGCCTACAATCACATGATCGCCTACATGTACGTGACCCGCTACACCAACATTATTAGCAAAAATATTATGATTACCAATAACACAATCGTGGGCAATATGGGTATTTACCATTAATAAATTGTGGCTACCAATTTTGGTAATACTTTGATCCTGAACAGTACCTCTGTGTAAGGTACAATGTTCACGAATAGCGTTGTGATCGCCTATCTCTAACCATGTCTCTTCGCCTTGATATTTCAAATCTTGGCAAATTTCCCCGATACTCGAAAATTGGAAAATATCGTTATTTTTTCCAATTTTAGTAAATCCCCCGACCACAACATGCGAACGTAATTTTGTGCCTGCATCAATAGTTACATTTGGACCAATAATACAATAGGGTCCAATTTGTACATCAGATGCAATTTCTGCAGATGCGTCAATAATTGCGGTTGGATGAATTAAATTTTGACTACTCATGTCTGCTCAATTTTCTGATGGGAAATAATAATCTCAGCCGTCGCGGCAATCTTACCGTCAACACTGGCACTACAATTGTACTTGTAAATGCCACGTTTTTGCATAACTAGCTCAGATTTTAAGATAAGCTGATCGCCTGCGACAACTTGTTTCTTAAATCTTATTTTCTCCGCACCTGCAAAAAGGAACAATGAACCTGCTTTTGGCTTCTGATTGGTTAAAACAAAACCTAAAATTCCAGACACTTGAGCAAGAGCCTCAATGATCAAAACACCAGGCATAATTGGGTATGTCGGGAAATGCCCTTGGAGAAACTCTTCATTAATAGATACGTTCTTATAGCCAACGATACTATTCTCAGTAACTTCCGTAACTCGATCAACTAATAAAAATGGGTAACGATGAGGTAAATATTCACGAATTGTAAGAATATCCATCGGTAATTCAGGCATAGTAAATGCTGGAGATGTTGACTCAGTCATAATAAATTATTTACGTAACTTAAGGGTTGATTCAAGGGACTCTAATTGAGCTTGCATATGATCAAGCCTTTTAGTGATTTGGGTCAATGGCACATCTGCTAATTGTCTTAGGCGTACAACCGTTCTTTTCCAATGGTTATTTTCAAAAAGACCAATTCCAGAAGAAAACGTTCCAGCTTCAGAAATATTTTTTGTGACCATTGACATTCCAGTCAACGTCACATTATCCGCAATATTTAAATGTCCCGCAACCGCACTTCCACCACCTATGATACAGTTTTTGCCAATTCTCACACTTCCTGCAATTGCACAATTCGCAGCTATCGCTGTGTTTTGACCAATTTGTACGTTATGGGCGATTTGCACAAGATTATCAATAATGACACCATCATCGAGAATAGTATTATCTAATGCACCACGATCAATACAACAATTTGAACCGATTCGAACATCATTACCGATTAATACCGAACCTAATTGAGCGATACGATGCCATTTACCTTGATATGGTGCAAAACCGAATCCTTCTGAACCAATCGACGTATTAGCATGAATGCGTACACGATCTTTAAGTTTAGCTTCACCAGTGATAGTTACATGAGAGTCAATGAAGCAATCCTTTCCTATTTCCACATCATCATCTAGATGGACTTGGGATTGAATAACGGTATTACTTCCAACTACACAATTTTCTCCAATCACAACATAATGACCAATATAGGCATCATCAGCAATGATGGCAGAAGGATGAATTTGAGCAGTACTTTCGATTCCTCTTTGCACATTTTTTTTATCAAATACATGTGTGAGCATAGCGAAAGCTAAATAAGGATTTGAAACAATGATAAAGTTGTGTTTTGAGCTTAATTGTTCTTTTAATGCTTCAGTGACAATGTATGCACCCGCCTGACTAGCCTGAGCTTGTGCTAAGTATTTTTCACCATTTACAAAGCAAATGTGATAATTCTGTGCGTTTTCTAAACTTGCTAAATTATGAATCTGAAAATCTTTTTGACCGATATACTCACCTTGTACAAGGTGAGCAATCTCTTCTAAACGATAACTACGTCTATTCATTGATTATTTCATTGCATTGACCTTTTGGATCATTTTATCAGTTAAATCATACTGAGCGTCAGAGGCAATCGTAGAATTTTTATTTAAAATAAAGTCTAAGTTATTCTCTTTTCTCAATTGTTCAGCAGCTTGCTTTACACGATTTTCAAAAGTTGTATTCATCGTTTGTAGAGATGACTGTACTTTAGTTTGTAAACTTTGTTGAGTTGTATTGAACTCGTTAACTTTGGCTTGGTATTGAGCAGAAAGTTTTTGTAAATCAGCTTGATTCGCTGATTGAGCTTTCTGTTGAAGACCTTCTATTTCCTTACCTAACTGCTCTAGTTTAGTCGAAGTAGGTTTTACCGATTGACCTAAACTCGCATTTTGCTGCTTTAGATATGTACTACTTTCAACAACTTTAGCTAAGTCTACAACCGCAATACCACCTGCATTTGCTGTAACCGTTAAACCTAAAGCAACCATCAATATTGATAATCTTTTCATTATTTCTTACTTCCTTTTCTATATTTTTAGGGGAAAGTCGCACTTAGAAAGTACGACCGATTTCAAATTGAATAGATTTTGTATCATCGCCTTTCTTATCATTAAGCGGATATGCATAGCTTAGAGATAAAGGACCGATCATCGTAATCCAAGTAAAACCAACACCAACACTGTAACGCATGTTGCCAAAATCAAACTTATAGTTATCTTTACAATATTGTTTGATATCAACACTATTACCATCAACTAAAAGATCGCCTTTAGGCACATCACATTGTGTATCGAAGACTTGAGCACCTTCAGCAAACACTACAGGTCTTACTTGACGAGTCCAATCACCTTTGAATGGCAAAGGTATCGCAAGTTCAGTACCAAATTGTACTAGGGCGTTACCACCAACTTCTTCCGGATTCGGGTCATTTTTTCCTGTTTCTTGGAAAATGACACTCGGATATTTTGGACCTAAAGTACTGTTTTCATAACCACGTACAGAGCCATAACCACCTGCATAGAAGTTTTTGTAGAACGGCAAGTCATTACCAAAGCCCAACTTACCATAGCCACGTAATACAAAATTATTACCTAATGGCATAAATGCTTGCGCATCATAAGTCACTTTTTGGTATTCAACATCACTGCCTGGTAAACCAACTTCTAAACCAACTCGATGTGACATACCCGAAGTAGGGAAAATCGGACGATTCAGTGTATTGTAAGACCAACCCAAATTAAGCATATAGGTTAAGAATTCGCCTTCAAATGCACTTTCGTAGTCTTCATAACCACCCTCACATATAGGTAAACCGGTTACAGGATCAGTTTTAACTTTCCCATCTTGATCTTCTTCAAATTTACCACTTGGACACCAAGTAGACTTGCCTGTAGCTTTACCACCATTCGCTAATAAATAGTCACGAATATAAGTTGAAACACTTGGGCCCGTTCTAACTTTGGTCTTATCAACACCCAAAGAAGCACTTAAGCTTTGATTTTCATCGATAGGATAACCAAAGCTTAAACTACCGCCATAACTGTCAGTTACATAGTTATTAACGTTATAATCTTCATTTAACTTGGTTTTACGATAGTAAACATTGTAACCACGGCTTACACCATCAATTGTAAAGTATGGGTCAGTTACGCTGAGGTTGTAGTAATCTTGAGTTTCAGAACGAGATAAATCAACAGATACACGATTTCCTGTACCCATAAAGTTAGTTTGGCTCAGACCCGCTTGGAATGTAATACCACCATTCTGAGAATAACCCACAGCAAGAGTTGTTGTACCTGAATGTTGTTCTTCAACATTCACATTTAAATCAACTTGGTCAGGAGAATTTGGAACACGAACTGGTTTGACATCTACAGTTTTGAAGAAACCTGTACGTTCTAAACGAACTTTAGAGAGATCAATTTTCTCGTTACTTGCCAATGCACCTTCCATTTGGCGCATTTCACGACGTAAAACTTCATCAGCTGTTTTACTATTACCAGTAAAATTGATACGACGAACTGTAACTTGCTGACCTGGATTGATATAGTAATTTAAATTAACGATACCAGTCTGATTATTAATCTCAGGAACTACGTTTACTTCAGCATAGTAATAACCAGCATTACCATACTTGCGAAGCAATAATTGTTTTACAGCATTCACTTTTTCTTGTGAATAAGTTTCACCATCTTTATAAAGTTTTAGAGCTTGTAATTCTTCTGGCTTATATAGAGCATCACCTAAGAATTTTGTTTCACCAAATTTAAACTGGCTACCCTCATCAACTGATACCTCAATAAAGATATTCTTTTTATCTTCACTGATATTCAATTGAGAGTTAATAATATTAAAGTTGATATAACCTTTGTTTAGATATAATGCACGTAAAGCCTCTAAACTCGCAGCCATTTTCTCACGTGCATAACGGTCATTACGTGTAACGACAGATGCCCAACCACTTTCTTTAACAGCGAAAGCCTGTTTAATATCACTGTCACTAAATACCGTATTACCAATAATATTGATATCAAAAACTTTTGCTGGAGTACCTTCGTTGAAATTCAATTTTAATTCAACGCGGTTATTCGGTCGAGCAACAGTTTCTACCGTTACATCAGCATCATAACGACCTTGTTGTGTATATTGTTGCTCAAGTTCTGTTTCAATAATTTGCAAAGCAGATTTTTTGAAAACTTCGCCCTCAGCAATTCCCATCTTTTTTAAACCTTGTTCCAAAGCTTCTTTTGGAATAAGTTTATTGCCCTTAAATTCCAATTTTGAAATTACAGGGCGTTCAATCACTTTGAAAACAAGGACATTATTTTCTTTAAATGCCTTAATATCATCAAAAAGACCTGAAGCATAAAGAGTACGAATCGATTCGGCAATCATTGGATCGCTGACTCTGTCGCCACTATTTACTGGTAACATCGAATAGATACTCGCAGGTGTTAAACGCACAAGGCCATCAATTCGTATATCTTGTGCAAGAAACTCATCTGCTGCGTATACTTGTTGTACCGCTGCCATCGCACTAACCAGTGCCAAAGGCATTAATAAATGTGTGTGACGCATGCCCATATATTTTCCAGTAAGTTAAATTCCATTTGCGCTTATAAGCGCATGAAGTCGTTAAATAAAGCCAAAAGCATCATGCTACCGAGCAGTACCATACCAACTTTTAGACCAAATATCTGTATTTGTTCAGAAACAGGTTTACCACGAATTGCTTCGATAAAGTAATAAACTAAATGACCACCATCGAGCATAGGAATAGGCAATAAATTTAAAATACCTAAACTTACACTCATCAATGCCATAAAGGATATGAATGTTTGCCATCCCATTTCAGCACTCTGACCCGCAACTTTTGCAATCGTAATTGGACCAGATAAATTATCCAAACCAATTAAACCACGCACCATTTTAACAATTGAGTTAAAAATCATGTTAGAGAGCTGAACAGTTTTATCAACTGCAACACCTAAAGCTTCTAGTGGTGAATATTGGATTGTCTGCTTGTATTCATTCGGGATAGTGATCTTTCCTACATCACTTTTCACACCAAGCACGCCCGATACATTACCCATATTATCTCGCTGACCTTGAGGCATAACCTGTAAGTTAACAATTTGACCTTTACGATCAACAGCAATATTGAGTAATTTTTCAGGAGATTTTTGCACTACATCAACAACATCGAACCAATCTTTCATGGCGACACCATTGATCGAAACTATACGATCACCAACTTTCATGCCTTGACGAATCGCTGCACCATCTTCACTTAGCTCTTTAACAGTTGCAGGTATCACTGGACGGTATGGAAGAAAGCCTAAAACATCTAATGGTGATTGGCTCTGATCCTTTAAAAAATCTTTAATCGGTAAACTAAATTGCTTTTCAGTACCATTTCGATCAACAACAACTGAAACTTGTCCAGTTTCGCCAACTCTGTCAACAAGCGTATAGTTTAATTTTTCCCATGTTGGTGTTGTTTGCCCATCCACCTCTATGACTTTATCACCAACTTTTAAATCAACTTGAGCAGCTGGTGTGTTCGGCATAATTTTACCAATACGCGTGTTAAGTTGTTCTTGAGCAGGTAAAAATAGAATCCAAAATAGGAAAATAGCAAAGATCAAATTGATTAAAGGACCTGCTGCAACAATGGCTATACGCTTCCAAGGAGACTGACGATTAAAAGCATACGGCAAATCTTCAGCAGCAACATTTCCCTCTCGTTCATCTAGCATTTTTACGTAGCCACCAAGTGGTAATGCTGACAATTGATATTGAATACCTGACTTTTTAGACTGCCATTTTAATAAAGTAGGACCAAAACCAATTGAATATACTAGAACTTTTACACCGAGTTTACGTGCCACCCAATAATGACCAAATTCATGAATCGCAATTAATGGACCAAGCAACAAAATCGCTGCAACAATCATAAACAGTGCATTCATACGATTTAGCCTCCTATATCCACAATGTGTTTTTCAGCAATTTGTCTTGCGATCATATCAGTATGCAAAATGATGTCTATATTTTCTGCTTTAGCATTTTGTACATTTTGCAAAGCATAATCGACAACTTGTGGTATTTGTGTGAAACCTATCTGCTGTTTTAAAAATGCTGCAACTGCAACTTCATTTGCAGCATTGAGCACAGTTGGTGCCAACCCACCAGCACGCATTGCTTGACGAGCAAGATCTAATGCTGGAAAACGAATAGTGTCAGGAGATTGGAAATTTAAGTGAGCTACATCAAATAGGTTTAATGCAGGAACATCTGTTTTTAAACGTTTTGGCCAAGCCAACGCATGTGCAATTGGAGTACACATGTCAGGATTTCCCATTTGTGCCAAAGTTGAACCGTCCACATATTGCACCATTGAATGAATGATACTTTGTGGATGAACTACGACTGTAACAAAATGTTCTGAAATTGAAAACAAATGACAAGCCTCGATAAGCTCAAGACCTTTATTCATTAAAGTGGCAGAATCGACTGAGATTTTTTGTCCCATTGACCAATTCGGATGTTTACAAGCTTGTTGAGGTGTCACATCTTTTAATTGATCAAGTGTATGATTTAAAAAAGGTCCACCTGAAGCCGTTAATAAGATTTGAGAAACACCTAACTGAGGCTGTCCTGTTCTTTCTGCATCCAGATAATCATGCGGTAAAGACTGGAAAATCGCATTATGCTCAGAATCAACAGGTAATAATAATGCACCATGCTGACGTGCAGCCTGCATCATAATATCACCTGACATCACTAATGATTCTTTATTTGCTAGGAGTACTCTTTTGCTTGCTTTTACAGCTGCCAAAGTAGGAAGTAATCCTGCAGCACCCACAATTGCTGCCATGACAATATCAACATCGTTATGTTCAGCGATTGCAATCAAGCCAGATTGATCAGTGAGTATCTCTATATTTATTAAATTTTCTTGATTAAAAAGTTGTTTTAACTCAAGTGCTTTTTCATTGGGCACAACAACAACTTTTGGACGATGTTGCTTACATATTTTTAAAAGTTCATCTAAACGACTATATGCAGAGACTGCAAACACATTGTATTGGTCTGGATGCTGCTCCAATACTTTTAATGTACTTTGACCAATTGAACCAGTGACACCCAATATACATACAGCTTGCGTCATTTAAAGATCTACACCAATGAGTTTCAAAATATACATACCTGCAGCAAAAATTGGTGCTGCCGCAAGCAAAGAATCAATTCGGTCAAGTACACCACCATGTCCAGGCAAAACGCGACCAGAATCTTTGATTCCAGCACGGCGTTTAATCATTGACTCAAACAAGTCACCTAGAACAGATGCAAAGACTGTGATGATTGATAGAACTAAAAATAGAATAAGTTGAATAGCAGTTAAATTTAAATATGAATATTGTACAACCAACATAATAATTACTGTCGTCGCAACACCACCATATAATCCTTCAACTGATTTATTTGGGCTAACTGTTGGAGCAAGTTTTTTCTTACCAAACTTACGACCGACAAAATATGCACCACTATCCGCTCCCCAAACAAGAAGGAACAAATACATTAACCACCATGGCGAACTATGCCAAACTGAATATAATGCAGTGACCGCAGCAGAAATTAGGATAAAACCTATGGCATACAAAGATACGTTGTACCAGTTATCAGATTCTGGGAAGTTTTTGACCCAGTAAATACTACCTAGCCAAGTTAAAATAGATGCAGCCCACAGCAATAAAGCAACATCATCAAAAAACAACGCAAGAGTTGAAACTGCTGCTACGCATCCACCGTATATCCAAGCTTTAGGCTTTGAAACCAGTGCTTCGCCATGAGGCATTAGTTTAAACCACTCATATCCAGCTACCCCCGCAGCTAAGATCATAAGAATAAACATTGGATAATGTGATTGCGTTGCAAACATGCAACTTAAAACAACAGCAACTAATACCAATGCGGTTATAATCCGCTCTAACATTATTAATTCTCTATTTTCGCTTGTTGAATCTGTTCAGATGTTTTACCAAAACGTCTTTCTCGCCCTGAAAATACATCAAAAGCGTGGTCTAATTCTTTTACTGTAAACTCAGGCCATAATGTATCTGTAAAATACAATTCTGCATATGCCGCTTGCCAAAGTAAGAAGTTAGATAAACGATAATCCCCACCTGTACGTATTAATAAATCTACGGCAGGCAAGTCATTTAGACTGACATATTTATCGAATAAATCAACATTTATCTGATCTACTTGAACTTTTCCATCTACAACATCTTGAGCGATACACTTGGCTGCATGCGCCATATCCCACATTCCACCATAACTGATTGCAATCGTTAAAGTCATAGAATTGAAAGATGCGGTTTTTTGTTCTGCATATAACATTAAATCTTTTAATTTATTTGATAATTTAGAACGATCACCAATGAAACGTAATGCTATATTGAATTTTTCCATTCGAGGTAGTTGTTCATGAATTGTGTCTTCTAACAATTTCATTAACAAATCAACTTCGAACTGAGGTCTATTCCAATTTTCACTTGAAAATGCAAAAACAGTTAAAGCTTGAACACCCACTCTCTTACAATGTTCAACGATCGGATCAAGGACATTCTTACCTTCACGATGCCCATCACCTTTTTGCAATTTATTTTTTTTTGCAAAACGATTGTTGCCATCCATAATGATGGCAACATGTTTTGGAAGAAGCGGTTCTTCTTGTAAGGTCATAAAAATTAGACCTTCATTAATTCTGCTTCTTTTGCAGCTAGACGTTTATCTACTTCTGCAACATATTTATCTGTGATCTTTTGAATATCTTCACCAGCACGGCGTTCATCATCTTCAGAAATTTCTTTTTCTTTCAATAATGCTTTGATATCACCTAAAACATCACGACGAATGTTTCGTATAGCAACTTTTGCATTTTCAGCTTCATTACGAGCAACTTTTTGCATGTCACGACGAGTTTCTTCAGTCAACGCAGGTAAAGGTACACGAATTGAATCGGCTGTAATTGGGTTTAAACCCAAATCACTTTCACGAATTGCTTTATCAATTGCAGAAACCATTGTACGTTCAAATGGCTGAACAATAAGCGTACGAGAGTCTTCAACACCTACGTTAGCAACTTGATTCAAAGGAACGTCAGAACCATAGTAAGGAACCATCACACCATTTAAAATTGATGGGTGAGCACGTCCAGTACGAACTTTAGCAAAACCTTGTTCTAAAGAATCAAGTGTTTTCTGCATGCGCTGTTCGCTATCTTTTTTGAGATCGTTAATCATATGATCTTCCTTACTTATTCATTAGGTATTACAAAATATTTAAACATTAGTATAAAGAGCTTTCGGTCTCACGTACATTAGTTCGTAACGTGAGTACCCTCTTTTTCGCCCATTACTACAGAAAGCAATGCACCAGATTTGTTCATATCAAAAACTTGCAATGGAACGTTATGGTCACGACACAAGCAAATCGCAGTTAAGTCCATTACACCAAGCTTTTCATCAAGTACTTGATCGAAAGTTAAGTTATCGTACTTCACAGCATCGTCATATTTGCTTGGATCTTTGTTGTAGACACCATCAACTTTCGTCGCTTTCAAAATAAGGTTTGCTTCAATCTCGATACCACGCAAACAAGCTGCTGTATCAGTTGTAAAGAATGGATTTCCCGTTCCTGCTACAAACACACAAACTTCACCTTGGCTTAAATGACGAATCGCATCACGACTTGAATAAGATTCAACAACTGTTCCGATCGGAAGAGCAGACATTAAACGTGTTTTAATGTTGCGACGCACTAATGCATCACGCATTGCCAAACCATTCATAACTGTAGCCAGCATCCCCATTTGGTCACCAGTTACACGCCCAACCAAACCGTCTTTTTGTAACTGACTCCCACGATATAAGTTACCGCCACCAACTACAATTCCGACTTGTACTCCCAAACCAACCAAATGAGCAATCGAAAGCGACATTTGATCAAGGACTTGGGCATCAATACCCATATCTTTATTACCCGCTAAAGCTTCACCAGAAAGCTTTAACAAAATACGTGCATAACGTGGATTTTTAGAAGCTGACATACTTTTACTCCAAACCGACCAATCTCATAAATTCTTTTATCGCATTTAATATTAAGCAAACTTAATCTGAATTAACTTTGCAAATAAATCATATTCATCCGCATCAGTAATTTCGACTTCAAGCAGATCACCTGCTTTAATCACACTTTTATCAATATCTTCTACAAAAACATTGCCATCAATTTCAGGTGCATCCGCGTAAGAACGCGCTACCGCTACTGGAAATTCATCTTCCAAGCTATCTACAAGCACAGTCATCTTTTGACCGATACGCTTTTGTAGTTTTGCAGCAGAAATTTCTTGTTGGACTTCCATAAAACGTTCATAACGTTCTTGCTTAATTTCTTCAGGTACGTGATCAGGTAGATCATTTGCCGTTGCACCCTCTACAGGTGAATAAGTAAAGCAACCTACGCGATCTAACTGAGCTTCTTTTAACCAATCAAGCAATATTTGGAAGTCTTCTTCTGTTTCGCCAGGGAAACCAACCACGAAGGTAGAACGAATCACCAATTCAGGGCATTTTTCACGCCACAACTTCAAACGCTCTAATGTATTTTCACTATGGGCTGGTCGCTTCATCAATTTTAAGATGCGTGGACTGGCATGCTGAAAAGGAATATCTAAATATGGTAGGATTTTTCCTTGAGCCATTAGATCAATTACAGCATCAACATGTGGATATGGGTAGACATAATGTAGGCGAACCCAAATACCAAGTTGCCCTAACGCTTCGCACATGTCGTAAAACTTGGTTTTAACAGGCTGACCATTCCAAAAATCTAATTTGTATTTTGTGTCCACGCCATAAGCTGAAGTGTCTTGAGAAATTACGAGAACTTCTTTGACGCCAGCGCGCTTTAATGCTGCTGCTTCGTCTAATACACTGCCTACTGGACGTGATACTAGATCACCTCGCATACTTGGAATAATGCAGAATGTACAACGGTGATTACACCCTTCTGATATTTTCAAATAAGCGTAGTGTTTAGGTGTCAAACGCACACCTTGCTCAGGGACTAAATCAATAAAAGGATTGTGTTTTGGCGGTGCAGGTACATACTCATGTACTGCTTCCATTACATCCTGATATGCTGCAGCACCTGTTACTTTAAGTACATTTGGGTGCATTTGGCGAATTTTGTCTTCGTCTTTACCTAAACAACCTGTTACGATCACTCGGCCATTTTCGCTCATGGCTTCGCCAATTGCGTCTAAAGACTCTTGTACTGCAGATTCAATAAAACCACAGGTGTTAACAACAACCAAATCTGCACCGTCATAATCTGATGCAACTTGATAACCTTCAGTCTTTAACTGAGTTAAAATTCGTTCAGAATCTACCAATGCCTTAGGACAACCTAAAGATACAAAACCGACTTTGGGGGTCTTCATGAATCTGCGCTCCACTAGAATCGGCGTATTGTATGTCTTTTCTCGCCTTCCGCATAGCTGCAAAGCCATCTCTTTGTGTAATGCACCAAAATACAACCAGTATTTTTAAAAAAAACCAACATTGCACCAATTTAGAACACTATAAAATTTCAAAATAACTTAATGTATGTGAAAAATAACGTATAAATAGAACATTGACGAAATAAGTTATTGAAATTCCGCTAATACAAAGTTGGCTTGTATTTTGCATTATTAAGATTCATTACGTTAATGGCTATTCTTTTATATTGATATTAATTGCGCCATTTTAATACAGGACGATTCACAAATGGATCAACACACCACTATCGACTATCGACTTCTAGTAGATAATCTGACGACTGCCATCTTATTGGTCGATAGTAAGCTAAATATTTTTTATCTGAATTCAGCTTGTGAAGCATTGTTTGATATCAGTTTATTACGCGCATCAGGTCAACCTGTCTTAAATTTGCTCCATGCACATGATGATACTTTTAATACTTACGAAGCCTTGCTTAATACTTTAAACAGTGGTCAGCATTACACCCGACGTGAAGCGGTAATTAATGTCAACTTCAAACCGATTCATGTTGACTATACCGTTTCCCAATTAAATTCAGGTAAAAGCTATCACCCATTATTATTAATTGAACTCAACCCTATCGATCGAATGCTTAAAATTTCGAAAGAGGAAAATTTAGTTCAACAACATCAAGTTGCTCGTCAACTTGTTCGTGGTGTTGCTCATGAAATTAAGAATCCATTGGCAGGCATTCGTGGAGCAACACAATTACTTGCACGAAGCTTAAGTGATGATAGTTATCGAGAATTTACAGATATCATTATTAATGAAGTTGATCGATTGACTAATCTCGCTGATACCATGTTAGGTTCGCGCCAATTACCAAGTTATGAACATGTTAACGTGCATGAACCACTAGAAAGAGTAAGATCATTAATCGCGAACCAGACCAAGAAAAAAATTAAGATCACACGTGATTATGACTTATCTCTGCCAGATGTTATGGCCGACCGAGATCAACTTATTCAAGTCATGCTGAATATCAGTGTAAATGCTGTGCAAGCAATGACTGAAAATAAAGAATTTTTCGTAGATTCTGAACCAGAGCTTACCCTTCGCACTCGCATCCAACGTCTCGTCACGATCAATGGTGTTTTAAACCGTTCAACCGTAAGAGTAGATATTGAAGACAATGGACCAGGTGTGCCAGAAAGTATTTTAGAATCAGTATTTTACCCTTTAGTCACTGGGCGAGCAAAAGGTACAGGCTTAGGCCTCAGTATCGCACAAAATATTATGCATCAACATAATGGAATGATTGAATGTCAATCCATTCCTGGAAAAACCATATTTAGCTTATATCTACCTTGGGAGTCAGACCGTGTCACGAAATAAAATTTGGGTAATTGATGACGATCGTGCCATGCGTTGGGTACTAGAAAAAACATTCAAAGAAGAAGGTTTTGACGTTACCAATTTTGAAGAAGCACAAACAGCGCTTGAACGTTTACACGATGAAGCCCCTGATGTCATTCTAACTGATATCAGGATGCCAGGAATTGATGGTTTAACTTTCTTATCTAAAGTTAAAAATACTCATCCAGAACTTCCAGTCATCATTATGACTGCACACTCAGATTTGGAGTCTGCTGTCTCAAGTTATCAGACGGGTGCTTTTGAGTATTTACCAAAACCATTTGATATTGATGAAGCACTCGCTTTAGTTAATCGTGCGATTCTACATCTCAATAAGCTACAACAACAAGAAGCAACCAAAGCAGCAGCACCTCTGCAATCTACAGAAATCATTGGCGAATCTCCTGCAATGCAAGAGGTTTTCCGTGCAATTGGTCGCTTATCACAATCTCATATCACCGTATTAATTAACGGTGAATCAGGTACAGGTAAAGAGTTAGTTGCACATGCTCTGCACAAACACTCACCACGTCGTGCAAAACCTTTCATTGCATTAAACATGGCTGCTATTCCAAAAGACTTAATTGAAACTGAGTTATTCGGACATGAGAAAGGTGCTTTCACAGGCGCTAACACTCAACATCAAGGACGTTTTGAACAAGCAAATGGCGGTACACTATTTTTAGATGAAATTGGTGATATGCCATTTGAGACTCAAACTAGATTACTCCGCGTACTCGCTGATGGTGAGTTCTATCGTGTAGGCGGGCATGTTCCAGTAAAAGTCGATGTGCGTATTGTTGCTGCAACGCACCAAGACCTTGAAAAATTAGTGAATGAAGGTCGCTTCCGTGAAGACTTATATCATCGTCTAAATGTTATTCGCATTCATATTCCAAAGCTTGCACATCGCAGCGAAGATATTCCGATGCTTGCTCAACACTTCCTTGCTCGTGCAGGCAAAGAACTTGGTGTAAGCCCTAAAATTCTTAGATCTGAAACCACAGATTATATGCAGCAGTTACCTTGGCCGGGCAACGTCCGTCAATTAGAAAATACCTGCCGTTGGTTAACTGTCATGATCACAGGTCGCGAAGTCTATCCTGAAGATCTGCCTGCTGAATTGAAACAAGTTCCTCTCCAAAAATCGAACAATGATTCAACTGCATCTGTAGCAACGACTAGTCCTGCAATCGTAGACCGAATTGCTGTTCATCACTGGGATGAGTTATTAGGTCAATGGGCAATTCAAAAACTCAAAAATGGCGAAATGAAACTTTTAGACATCGCCACCCCAATGTTTGAGAAAACATTGATTAATGCAGCACTTCAACAAACTCGTGGTCGTAAACGTCATGCGGCTGAACTTTTAGGTTGGGGACGTAATACCTTGACCAGAAAGTTAAAGGAGCTTGGTATGGACTCTGCTGATGACGAGGATGATGACGAAGTCCGCAGTGCATAAACCATAAAAAGCGAGTCAATGTGACTCGCTTTTTATTTGAGACGTTTTGAAACATTGATCTAGCTCATAACCATACTTTACATAGGGTTTTTGATATACTATTAAAAATCCCGCTATATCTAAGCCAGAGTAATGACTGATCTTTGTTATCCAAGTTGTGAACAACCTCAAACTCGTCGTGGGCAAGAGCGTCGACTTGCACTGCTGATTTGTGCAACTGATCTGTTCTTAGAACGCGGTTATGATGCTGTTTCTTTAGATGATATTGTTCATCATGCCGGCGGTTCAAAAACATCAATTTATAAGTATTTTGGCAATAAAGAAGGGCTTTTCACTGCGATCTGCGATTACCGCCGCGAAGTCTTTTTCAAAGATATATGCTTACCATACATTTGTAATGTTACAAACTTAAGAAATTACCTTGTACAAACGCTGCAAAGATTTTATCAACACATCATACAGCCTAAAAATATTGCATTCATGCGTATGTTTCTTGAGCAATCACAAAACAATACCGACCTTGCCCACTATCTTTATAATAAATGTGCGATGAACATTCAAAACAGTGTTTCACTTGCGCTAGAACAAGCTCATCATTCAGGTGAAATTTTTTGCGAAAAGCCACAATTTTCAGCCACGATGTATTTTGGAATTCTTCGGGATGTTGAATGGCGTATTTTGATGGGTCTAGATGTACCCGCAGAAGACAAAGAAATATTTGATTATATTGATTTTTCTGTTGATTTGTTTCTAAAAGCTCATCAAAAAGTCTAATTCTTTTGCTTTTTCTTGAGCGTATAGTATAGTAGTCAATTCCTTTTTTGTTCACCACCCATTAAACAACAATTAATTATTGTTTTTATTCAATAATTATTGTGGGAGTAATTATGGCGCTTCGGCATTTCCTGACTTTAAGAGACCTGTCTTCTTTAGAATTGCAACGCATTTTAGATCGTGCTCATGAACTTAAACGCATGCAACATAGCAATACGGTATTCCAGCCTTTTGTTGGTAAAGTTTTGGGAATGATCTTCGAAAAATCAAGTACACGTACTCGTATTTCATTCGAAGCTGGAATTTGCCAATTCGGTGGTAGTGCCATTTTCCTATCTCCGCGCGATACTCAGCTTGGTCGTGGCGAACCAATTGAAGATTCAGCTCGTGTAATTTCAAGCATGCTAGATATCGTTATGATTCGTACATTCGGTCATGACATCGTAGAGCGCTTTGCGTCTTATTCTACTGTACCTGTAATCAACGGTCTCACTGACGATCATCACCCTTGCCAACTTCTTGCAGATCTGCAAACTTATGAAGAGCATCGAGGTAGTATCAAAGGTCGAACAGTTGCATGGATTGGTGATGGCAATAACATGTGTAATTCGTATATCGAAGCTGCTCACATGATGGGTTTCAAACTCAAAATTGCATCTCCAGAAGGTTACGAACCGAAACCTGAATTTTTAGCTGAATTTGCTGACTGTGTTGAAGTTTTCAATAAAGCTGAAGATGCAGCAGTGAATGCTGATCTGATCGTGACAGACGTTTGGGCAAGCATGGGGCAAGAAGAAGAGCAAAAATTAAGAGAAAAAGCATTTGCTGACTTCCAAGTAAATGAAAAACTCATGGATTTAGCACATCCAGACTGTTTGTTTATGCATTGCTTACCTGCTCATCGTGGCGAAGAGATTTCAGAAAATATGCTTGATCACAAAAACTCTGTGGTTTGGTCTGAAGCAGAAAACCGTTTGCATGCACAAAAAGCATTAATGGAATTCTTGCTTAATGAAAATTTAAAGAAAGACTAACTAAAAAAACAGCATCAATTGATGCTGTTTTTTTGACAAAAATTGAAGACTTGAAGTAAAAGACGTATATTAGATTAAATACTTTAGTGTAAATTTCTCATATTTTGAGAAGAAAACTAATTAAATAGTAGATATTATGACTTCATTAGAACAAGCTTTATCACAAGTACCACACTTTTCCTTTGTCCATGAGCACTTATTTCACTCGGCGCAACCCACTATAGATCAACTTCATCATATTAAAGAATATGGGTGCAGTACCGTTATTAATCTATCTACTAGTAAATCTGCAGATCATCTCAATCACCAAGATCAAATTTGCTTAGATATCGGGCTAAATTACATACACATTCCAATTGACTGGGAAATTCCAAGCTCTGATCAATGCTTACTTGTTTTAGATTTAATCGACCATCTTGTTAAAAATGAAATTGTCTGGCTACACTGCACGGAAAATATGCGTGCGAGTTGTTTGATCTATTTATACCGTCAGTATTATATGAATATGGATATGCCAACTGCCCAAGAGTTACTTCATCAGGTATGGGAACCTAATGAAACTTGGACTGGTCTAATTCACAGTGTTTCATTACAGCTACAAGGAAGAAAATCAACATTAGAATTAGAACAGTCACTGATTAACACAAATCATTTTACTTGATGAGAAATTAAAACTGTTGCTGTCGCTAAGATACCCTCTTGACGACCAGTAAATCCAAGCTGTTCTGTTGTTGTTGCCTTAATACTAATTTGCGTCACATCCACATCTAATACATCCGCGATAGATTGGCGCATTTCTAAATTATGCTTAGCAAGCTTTGGACGCTCACATGCAACTGTAATATCTGCATTATTTAGATGATAACCTCGATCTAAGATTAACTGATACACATGCTTGAGCAAAACTCGACTATCAGCACCTTTGTATCGTGGATCAGTATCTGGGAAATGCTGGCCTATATCGCCCAATGCTAATGCACCTAATAACGCATCGCAAAGCGCATGCAATACAACGTCACCATCTGAATGTGCTTTTAAACCCTGAGTATGTGGAATTTTAATACCTGCTAGAGTTACAAAGTCACCTTCTTCAAACGCATGTACATCGATCCCTTGTCCAATACGAATTTGAGCAACCATATGATTTTCCTTTTACAATATACCGAACAAATCTTGTATTCAGGCTTTCTATTTCGCTATAGTACGTTGAGCAAATTAGACTGAAAGTATAAGTGATTATGCTGTTTAACACTGTAAGAAATCAATTAAAGAAAACTGGTTACATTATTACATTGAGTTGTTTTTGCTCAACATTTGTGTACGCGAAATCTATTGATTGCACTAATAGCAAATTTCAAGGAAAGAAAATTTGCTTACAGCAACATTCGGATAATGTTCAAAAGCTAAATAATAAGTTTTTAACAGCTTATCTTGTTACAGATGCACCTTTGCAACTTTTACACGACACTCAAAAACTCTGGCTCAATCAAATTCAACAATGCAAATCAAAGACATGTTTTCAGCAACAATTTGATTTGCGTTTTGATGATTTGAACTTTTATACATCGATGAATCAAACGCTCACGCAACATTATTTAAAATTTGAGAATGGTAGATTGTCTGAGCTTCCTGTGCACTTAAAGATTCATCAACTTGATAAAGATAAGCTAAAAATTGAAGGTATAGCCTACCGTAATCCAAACAATCGCATTGAAACCCAAACTATATCTCTTCTCGCATACAGCACACCCGAAAAAAAGAGCCAAATTATTGATAATGAAAAAAAATGCCAATATCAATTTAATTTTCAAAAAGCTCTACTTGTTATTAAAAGTGACCAAAAAGGATGTGAGCGTTTTACAGGAATATATCGTTTATACGATTAAGAAGAATTATGAAAAAATGCCGATGTATAAACATCGGCATTTTTTAATTTAGTTTGGAAATTTTTGTGAGATTTCTTGACTAATAATCACAGCAGTAGCTGCTGATAATGTCCATCCTAAATGTCCATGTCCCGTATTGTAGAAAACACGTGATTGTCGACCTTGCTTAACGACAGGCAGCATATTTGGCATCATTGGACGCAATCCCGCCCAAGGTACTGAATGCTCTGTAGAAATATCAAAATTTTGGTTAACCCAATTGATTAATGGTTGAATCCGATCAGCACGTATATCACGATTATAGCCATTAAATTCAGCTGTACCAGCCACACGGAACCGGTCTGCACCCAAGCGTGATGTCACAATTTTTGCACTTTCATCTAACAGACTGACCCAAGGAGCATTCTTAACACTACGTTCATCTTTGAGTTGCACTGTGATCGAGTATCCTTTCACTGGGTATACATTAACGCTATCTCCAAGCATATCTGCTAACTGATAACTTCCCACACCACCACACACAACAATCAAATCCGCTTCAATTTCAGTACGCGCTTCAGATTCAGCATCCATATTTTCAGAGCTTTTTTTACATTGAATAATCACTTTGTCTTGTAAACATATTACGTCTACAACATCTAATCCAAAGCGATAATTAACACCATATTCTTCAGTTTTTTGCGCTAAGCCTACTGAGTATTTATGGATATCTCCAGTCGCATCTCCAGCTGTGTAATATCCACCATAATAATCTCCAGTCAACGTAGGCTCTATTGCTCTCATTTCCTCTGGAGTGATTGCATTACGCTCAAGTTTTCCTTCTACTAAGATATCATTCACTTTTTTTGCAATTTCGAAATCTTCTTTTGTATGGTACATGTGCAAAATGCCACGCTTTTCAAGATCGAATGACAGATTCTCTTTTTCAGCGACCTCAAAAAGACGTTGTCTAGCCATAAGTGCTAAACCCACTGTTTCAATGGTATTTGCTTTGTAGTTTTTAATATGTGTTAAGAATTCGACCAACCAACGATATTTATGCACACTAAATGAAGGATTGAGCAACAATGGTGCATCTTTTTTACTCATCCATTTAATGCCCTTTAGCACTGTTGCTTTTTGATTCCAGACTTCAGCATTACAAGCGGATAACTGCCCCCCATTCGCAAAAGAGGTTTCCATCGCTGGAAATAGATGACGATCGATTACCGTCACTTGATAACCTAATTTTATTAATTCATATGCAGACGTTACACCCGTAATCCCCGCACCAATAACAACAACATGAGGCATAGCTAACTCCTAGAAATGCAAAGCATTCCTTTTTTGTATAGCCCCATCTGTCATGGTACCTGAGAGTTTCGGCAGATGATTACCAATTAATCATTAAGCCTTCCCCTTCGGTGAGTGTTTTGTGTAGAAAATAAATTGTGTTGTTTCTACATTAAGAGCACTGCTCTCCAGATTGTATTTATATTATTACAGTCCTTTTGCCTGAGAGTTTCCGGGGTCGTTGCTCCTTCGGCGAGTTCATTGAAGAACTTCTCTCCCGCAATAATATTTATATCCCTATAAGCAATATATATGCCGTAGTGAAATACAGACATGAATATGTTGTAATTCTTTGTAGGTCGTTCTTTATTCTACTCTAAATTTGCTCAAGAATAAAAAAAGCAGACGATTTGTCTGCTTTAGATTTTTTAGAATTTGCATTGCAAAATTTGTTCAGAGAAATTTCCTTTCCAAAGTTCTCTTAACTTAGGTAAATAAAATTTTTCTCCAATCATTACTAATTCAGCATCAATCAAAGCATGGATTTCGTGCATTAAAATATAATCAAGCTCAATCAATGATAACTGAGGATGCTTTTGGGAAATTTGCTTACGTCTGATCTGCGCTTTCTTCACTAAATCATTCGCAAAATTCTTATCTTTATATGTTGTGATTGCACTTAGGCGTAGCTCAATAATCCCCCAACCTTCAACAAGCTTTTTAAATACATCAAAATCACTCGATGTAGCTTCCCATGTTACGTTTTCTAAATTGTTGTCTTCAGGTAGTACAGGCAATAATAAATCGGCTGTACTAGGAAATATTTTTTTTAAATTTAACAGAAACTTAACAGGATTTTCATTTGGAATATCTGAAAATTGGATATGGGTTTGAGTATCTGTTAAATATATTTTGAGCATAACAAAGCAACAGTCAAATAAATCAAAAGCGTATTGTACGCAGTTCACTTTATAAAAACTACTCATAAAAAAACCCTCAGCAAAGGTAAAGGTTTTTTTATTGATATATTTAAAGCACTTTATTTAGTGTTTGGAGAGACCATATTTTCTGGCTTAACCACCTCATCAAATTGCGCTTCGGAGACTAAACCAAGTTCTACAGCCACCTGCTTAAGGGTTTTATTTTCTTTATATGCTGTTTTAGCTACTTTGGCTGAATTTTCATAACCAATCACAGGATTAAGTGCTGTGACTAACATTAATGAATTATGCAAGAAATAATCAATTTTTTCTCGATTTGGTTCAATTCCTATTGCACAATGATCGTTAAAACTATTACAAGCATCGCCAAGCAATTGAATAGATTGTAAAAGATTATAGGCAATCACAGGCATAAAAACATTTAGCTCAAAATTACCCGATGCACCTGCGACATTGATCGTCGTATCATTCCCTAACACTTGAGCAACAACCATCGTCATAGCTTCACTTTGAGTTGGATTGACTTTACCAGGCATAATGCTAGAGCCAGGTTCATTTTCAGGAATCCGCAACTCCCCAAAACCACAGCGTGGTCCACTGGCTAACCATCGAATATCATTCGCGATCTTATTTAGGCTGACAGCAAGCGTTTTTAGAGCACCTGAGGCAAATACGGCAGCATCTCTTCCTGCCAATGCTTCAAACTTATTAGGTGCTGTTATAAAAGGTAGTCCCGTCAAACCACTTAATTGTTCAGCTGCTTTAACTGCATAATCTGGATGAGCATTCAGTCCAGTGCCAACAGCCGTTCCACCAAGTGGCAATTCATACAAACCAGCTAATGCTTGGTTTAAACGCTTAAGTCCATGTTCAAGCTGTGAGACATACCCACTAAATTCTTGACCCAATGTAAGCGGCGTTGCATCTTGTAGATGTGTACGTCCAATCTTCACGATGTCATTAAACTCTTGTGATTTAGCGTGCAGAGTATCTTTTAACTTCTCAACGGCAGGGATTAATAATTCATTAATTTGAAGTGCGGCAGCAACATGAATTGCTGTAGGAAAAGAATCATTTGTAGATTGAGCTCGATTTACATGATCATTTGGATGTACAGGATTTTGGGCACCTAAAGCATGACCAAGCTTCTGATTCGCAATATTTGCAATCACTTCATTGCAATTCATATTACTTTGCGTACCCGAGCCCGTTTGCCACACTACAAGTGGAAATTGATCATCCCACTTGCCTTCAATCACCTCTTCAGCAGCATCTACGATATATTGGCTTAACTCTTGAGGCAGTTGTTTTAACTCAGCATTAGTTATTGCTGCGGCTTTCTTTACAAGCCCCATTGCACGAATCATTGCTCTTGGTAATCTTTCATGTCCTATTTTGAAGTTTTGCAAACTTCTTTGAGTTTGCGCCCCCCATAAAGCATTGTTTGGAACTGCAACCTCACCCATCGTGTCATGTTCAATTCGCATTTGCATAAAACACCTCAAATTCAATCAATAAACTTTTATAAATGGGCTAGAGCGGATGGTGCTTTGGCTTATATTTCTATCCTAATGAAAGTAGCTATAAATGTAAATAAGAATCATTATTTATTAGTTACCCTTCAAAATATTGAGATAAAATCTCCATTCATCCTCAATCATCTGGGTTAAAGAACGCTTAGGAGTCCAATTCAATATTTTCGCAGCCTTATCGATATTCGCCCCAAGCTGACTAAGCTCCTCATGTTGATAAACAGCTGGCTGCACGCGTATCTCCATTTTGGTTACTTTACTAATTTCTTCAATTAATTTGCTTATTGAAGTTAAATCATTATGGGCGATATTAAAACTCTCTAAACATCCTTGTTGAGTTGATAACCAATGTAAAGATGCTAATACAGCTTCACAAACATCTAATACATGCAAAAAGCTTCGCTCAACAGTACCATCAGTGGTAGTTGCCTGATTTTGAAGTTCAATGCACTCTCTTTGCATCGCAGCAACCTGCAAAGCGAGTGGTACGATATTTTTGGGCAATTGCGGAACGTATTCCCCTAAAACCCCATGTTCAAATGCACCAACAATATTAGATAGTCTTAGATTTACCATTTTCCAATCATGGTCGACTTTGTAAGTGTCAGCAATAATGTCTTCAACCATTTGTTGCGAACGAATATAAGGATTTGAATAGGTATAATTAAATTCCGTGTCCTCAATCAACTGATCATCAGATTTACCATAAACGGCTAAACTGGAAATATTAACTAGTTGCCGAACGCCCATCCGTTGCATCGCACGGAGTAAGCTCATAATACTACTGACATTATCGTTATAATATTCAAGTGGTTTTAACACTGATTCTTCTAAAGATTTAAAGCTTGCTGTATGAATAACAGTGTCTATTGAGTATTGCTCAAAGACTTTATTTAATGCAGGTGTATTTCGGACATCGAGTTTGGCAAATGGTATATACATACCTGAGATATACTCTAGGCGTTCCAAAGTTTGCAATGTAGAATTAGCTAAGTTATCAACAATGACGATCTCATGACCTCGAGCCAATAAACTCAAGGCAATGTGGGAACCAATAAAGCCTAAACCACCTGTCACCAAAATCATTGTATACTTACCTTCTTTTTAATATGTCCATCATTTGCCGACTATAGCTATAGTGAATGTTCAATGAGTACACTACTATTAATTACCTCAGCACCAACGTCTATCATCGCTTGGCATGCTTTTGGTTTAGCTCAAGCATTGCAAGACAAGCATGAAGAGTTTCGTGTTTTCTTTTACCAAGATGGTGTTCAAGTCGCGAATGATTTTCAGTGGTTTCCTGATGATCAACGTAATTTGAAACATGAATGGCAAAAACTTGGTATTCGACTCCCTGTCTGTGTCAGTGCTGCTCTCGCTAGAGGAATCACTGATGCGGACAATGCGCAACGTCATTCGCTACAACATCACAACTTAGCTCAAGGATTTGAGTTAGTCGGTCTCGGTGAATTAGCTGATGCTGTGCAAAGCTGTTCGCGGTTAATTCAATTTTAATTCTAAGTTCTTTATTAGAGTGTTGCTTTTAAAAGGTAAATTGTGTGAAAACTGTACTCGTCATCCTAACGCAGCCTAATTTGACCAGTTTGCAAATCAACGAAAGTTTATCTGCTACTATGGTTTTAGCAACCTTTGGTATATCTGTCAAAGTATTATTCAAAGACGCTGCAATTAGCCTACTAAACAATAAGCTACAATTTAATCAATTCCGTGATGCTTTTAAAATTGCATCCAATATGGTGGAAAGTTTTGAATTTTATGATTTGACACCAATTCTGATTGAAGAAAAAAATAAAGATCGTCATGAGGTTCAAAATTCTGATCAAGATATAAAACTGGTTAACCTGCTTCCAGAATTCGTTCGATCATTTGATCATGTCTTATATTGGTGATTGAGATTTCCCCATGAACAAAAAAACATTAATTATCATTCAGGCGCCATATAGCAATCTGGCGAAAGTTTGGAGCGAACTATATCAATTTGCATTAGTTGACGACCCGATCGTGATCATGGGTGAAGCTTTGTTAACTGTACCTGATGAAATTTTTAATAATTATCGGAACATATATTGTTTAGATTCAGATGTTAATTTACTAAATCAGACTAATCACACCCAAATCAAAATTTTGCAATACTCTGATTTTGCTGATTTAATTTTAGAATTTAATCATTGTATTACACTTAAATAAGATATTTTTAATTTTGCTTAGGCTATTTTATGCAATTAGAGCTAGATCAAGACGGACATTTAGTTGACTATACCGTTTGGAACCATGAAGTTGCTAAGGAGCTTGCTAAATCATTAGATTTGGAGCTTACAGAATGGCATTTTGAGGTTTTAAATGCTGTACGTCAGTTTTATCAACAGTTTGGACATTCTCCAGCTACCCGACCACTAATAAAATTTTTAATGAAAACGGTAAACCCTGAGATTAACAATGCTGAACTACAGCAGAAGTTCAATACAGGTTTAGTTGCACGCCACTTAAGCCGATTGGCGGGTGTTCCCAAGCCTGCAAATTGTTTGTAAACACTTATGATTAAAGATTTTTTTTAGCATAGATAACAGATTAAACCCTAAATTTTTTGAAGTTCTATCTCACGTAATAAAACATGAGATAGAACAAGAAGAAACTTGAATTAAGCTGTCTTCTTCTTTTGCTCCACGAAAGCGAAATATCCTGGTCCAGCTGCAACTCTTACATCTTTTACATGAATAGGCTCTTCGCATTCAGAACAAACGACTTTGGGGCTTATTTTCTTGCCACAACTTTTATGTGTAAATTCTATCGGCTTACCTAACCCTTTATCCATCCACTTATCAGCCCACTGTACCATCGAAAGAATAATTGGATACAAGTCTAGTCCTTTTTCAGTAAGTTGATATTCAAACCGCTCTTGGCGTTCTATATAAGGAACTTTAACTAAAATTTCATGCTCTACAAGTCGTTTTAAACGTTCTGATAACACATGACGTGTTAGCCCTAAGCTGCGCTGGAAATCATCAAAACGGCGTATACCCATAAAAGCATTTCGCAGAATCAACATTGTCCAACGATCACCTAGAACCGAAAGTGTTCTAGCAACAGAACATGGTTGCTCACCGATTTCTTCCCATTTCATTATTATCACCTAATTATTTTTAAAGTATTAAAAGACACCATCCATGTCTTGAACCGTATTATTTAGAGGAACAACAATACTGACATTACACTAAACCAGTTTATTGTTTAGATGCAATATCAGAACTCGTCAACAGCACCTAAAAAATAAATCTAGTTACATAATGTAATCAAAAAATTAAGTCGCTATAAATACTCCTGTTAATTCTTGTCCAATCTCAAGTTTAGTATTTGCAGGAACTCGAACCAAACAATTGGCTTGCATTAAATTACTGAGCATATGTGATTGTTGTTTAGCTAGACTTTTTAATTTTAATTGTCCATGTTCGTAATAAGCCTGCATTCTTAAAAAACGCTCACGTGCATCAGATTTAAGCTCGTGTGTTAATGTTCCGCTGAACCAATTGATTGATTGATCTTGATTTTGCAATGCATCTAATAAAACCTTGCCATAGATTTGCATGCAAACATAAACTGCAGCTGGATTTCCAGGCAAACCAAGTAAAAAACAGCGATGCTCATCTTCAATATATTGGGCGAAGAAAAGTGGTTTACCTGGTTTTTGTTTAACTTTCCAAAATATTTGTTCGAAACCTGCTTCAAATGAACAAGGACGGACAAAATCATAGTCCCCAACAGATACACCACCTGTGGTGATGATCACATCATATTGTTGTTTTAATTGGTTAAAACATTGAGTAACACGTTGAGACTCATCTGCAATGTGCAGAATATTTATCTCTATGCCGTAATCTTCAAACCATGCTTTTAATAAAGGTCCATTTGCATCAAAAACTTTGCCAGCTTTTAAATCTTCTGGTGTTTCAGCAACTTCATCACCAGTGACGAGTACAGCGACTTTAGGTAGTCGATATACAGCAATACTTCGTACACCTATCATACTCAATGCTGCAAGCGCACCAATATTAATTTTCTGACCACATTCAGCGATCTTCTGACCTAATTGAATTTCCTCGCCTGCAAAACGAATATCTGCTTGTTGCTGAATATGTTCAACTAAACGAATTTTATTATTTGATTCGATCTTTACAATTTCTTGTCTAGCGACATGTGTTGTACCAATTGGAATCTTACCCCCAGTAAAAATACGTATGGCTTGTCCCTGCAAAAGTTGATGATCAAGTTCACTTCCTGCTTTTATCTCTCCAATAACCTCAAATACTGAATCTTGAAGATTTTCAGAGGATGAACATATTGCATACCCATCCACAGCACTTTGTGAAAAAGTGGGTAAATCGACCTCTGAATACACATCTTGAGCCAAATAACGATTCAGACATTCGGTTAATGGCAGTTGCTCAACCTTCAATGCGCTAGGCGTTGACTGAATCAACGCCAAAGCATCATCAATACTGATCAACCCTTTCTCAGCACCACATCCTGACATTACTCATATCCCCCTGGATGTGGCAAATCACGGCAAACATCAAAAATATGCACCAAGGCTGGCAAAATTGCAGCCATTGATTCACTTGCGCCGCCACGACTACCAGGTAAAGTCACTACTAACGAACGATCAATAAAACCAGCCACCCCACGTGACATAGCCGCATATGGCGTACGTTTCTGTCCAAAAGAACGCGCCGCCTCCATCAAACCATCCAATTTTCTTTCTAACAATGGCTCAAGCGTATCTACCGTTATGTCACGCTTCCCGATTCCTGTACCACCGACAGTCATAATGCATGCATAAGATTTGGTCAGCTCTAACACTAGATCCTTTAATTGATCAGATTCATCAGGCAGAATTTGATAATGAATTGGATCAAAACCAGCTTCTGTCAAAGTATCAACAACTGACTTTCCTGCCGTATCAGGTTTTCGACCAGCTGCCACAGTATCTGAGAGAACAATCACTGCAGCAGAAACAGATTGACGTAAGGTACGTTTGAAATGTGATTTTCCGCCTTTTTTCTTGAGCAATTTACATTGATCTAAACAAAGTTCTTCTGGTTCACAATGTGGTTTTAACATGTCATATAACGTTAAACCGGCAAGACTGGCAGCTGTAAGTGCCTCCATCTCAACACCTGTAGGACCAATCGTTTCTACAGTGGTTAAAATTACGACATGATCATCATTTAATTCATATTCAACATCGGCACGATAAATCGGTAATGGATGGCAAAGTGGAATCAGCTCATCCGTTCGTTTCGCTGCCAATATACCTGCAATACGTGCAGTTTTCAGCGCATCGCCCTTTTCAGTATTTCCGTCACGTAGGAGTTGAATACAATGTGCAGGTGCATGTAAAACAGCTTGTGCTTCAGCTACACGATAACTTTCGGGTTTCATCCCAACATTTTTCATTTTTACGTCCTAAATTTAATCGTGTGTATGGTCATGTGCACAATGTTCATGGTGCTGATGCATTGTTGATTCTGCTTTTGATAAAGGAGAACTCAAGGGCTTTTTCGATTGAAGATTATCAGTAGTATCTTTTCGAATACAACAGCCTTCAACGTAATGGCTTGTTCCATCTGTGAAAAACTCCTCTTTCCAAATTGGAACTTCATGCTTGACTCGTTCAACAGCTTCTTCGCAAGCTTGAAATGCTTCACGGCGATGCGCAGCATACGCAATTGCAATAATTGCGGTATCACTCACATCCAAAAAACCAATACGATGAATCACTCGAACATAAGAAACTTGATATTTATCTTTAATTTCCTGTTCTATCTCACGAATCATCTTTTCTGCGACAGGCGTGTAAGAGGTATATTTAAGAGCTTTTACTGCTTTTCCTTCATGATGGTTTCGTACTGTTCCAATGAAAACATCAATCCCGCCACATTCAGGAAATGACTGAATAGGATCAAAAATATCTAAACTTAATACTTGATCTTGAACTCTTGAGAACTCACGCATTTCTAACCTCCAGCAACAGGTGACAAAAGCACCACTGTGCATGATGAATTTAGTACGGTCTGACGTGTCACAATATCTTCACCTATCGCGCAAGCACATTTATCCATCGCCTTAGTAGCATCTGGATAACGATCTACAATATGATTTAAAACATCTAAAATTAAACTTTCTTTAGCAAACTCAAATTGAAGTGGTTTGGGTAGTAATCTTTCTATCTCGCCAAAAGCTTCTATTTTAATTTCTATGGTTTGCATACCCTCTCCATATTTTTCAATCTAACCTCCAAGCATGTGCATACTAATTTTACGTACTTGTTGGTTTTGTATCGCGTGATAACCTTTGGCCTTATGCCAGATATAAGGTTTAATTTTTTGATCTAACATTTGATATGACAGTTCAGATAAACCAATATGTTGTTTAATGGTGTTCAACAAATCGTTTTTGATATTCAAACCTTGTTGAGCAAATAAACAATTGAATAGTTCACCTTGTGCAGTTAGACGAATACGATCGCACTCACCACAAAATGAGTGAGTAATCGTCGAAATGATGCCAATTCGATAATCATCATCTAATCGATATTGGCGTGCTGGTTCATGATTTTGTTGAAGTAGCTCAATAGCATAATGCGGTTTTAATCGCGCTAATATTTCTGCTTCGCTCACTACAGCATCTTTTGTCCAATGTTGATCACCGTCTAGCGGCATAAACTCAATAAAACGTAATGGGATTTTTTGATCTTTAGCCCATCTCACCATCGGTAGAATTTGATCATCATTGTGATCTTTCATCAAAACACAATTAATTTTAAAAGGGATTTCAGCTTTTTGAGCGGCTTTTATTCCTTCTAGTACAGGATTAAGTTCTTTCTTGGTGAGTGCTTTGAATTGTTTTGCATCAAGACTATCGAGGCTGATATTTAAATCATCCAAACCAGCAGCTTTTAATTGATCAGCGTACTTCGCTAGGTAATGACCATTAGTCGTCATTGAAATACGTTTTAAACCAATTTTTTTTAGTTGTTGCAAATCACGGATGAAATGAACAACTCCTTGTCGCATTAAAGGTTCCCCACCTGTAATACGAATATTCTCAATGCCTTGTTTCACCATATAAGTACAAAAAACCAAAAGGGATTCGAAACTTAATAAGTCTTGCTTTTTCATCCATTCAGGATGTTCAGGCATACAATACACACATTTAAAATTGCAACGATCCGTCACCGAAATACGTAACTTACGCTTAATACGACCATACTGATCTTGTAAGATCGGTAAATTCGTTTCAGGTATTTCATGCTTCATCATATGCACTCATATTGTGAATTTTCTCATCTTGTTCAGCACAAGTTGTGTGCGTATCTATTTTCCTGAACATATGAGAATTTTACTTAAGCAATTATTATTCCAATTTCTAAAATTCATCAATCATATAGTCTGTGTTTAGTTGAATGAACTTATCATTTTAATACTAGAACAAAATCTGATGATTTATAGCAGATTATCGTTAAATGAAATTGCACTATTTCAAAACATATATAAATTTAAATGCAATAAAATAGTGCAAATCAACTCAATCTATCAACTATGCCGCAGGCTTCTCTAGTCGTACAGGCACATATTTATGATATGGGGTTTTCGATAAAGGATCGCAATGCTTTAACGAAGTTAATCGATTCAATTCAGGTCCGATCGCCTGACCTCCGTTATAACGTAAACCATAGCCATGCGGCAGCGAAACGACCCCTTTTCGCATTCCCTCATCGATCTCCACAACCACATCAATCTGCCCATGTTCCGAAATACACTGTAATGAGTGACCTGTCTCTACGCCAAAATGAACTGCATCTTCAGGATTCATTCTCAAGCGACCTTCTGCATCAACCTTACGCCATGCTGGATCACGGTAGATTTGGTTTGCGTTATAGCTACGGCGCTCACCTGCCAATAAGACAAATGGAAACTGATCACATGTACCTTGAGTTTGTTGATTCAGTTGTGCTAACTCAATCAACATTTCAGGGATTACTAAATGAATCTTTTTATCTTTATAAGCAACCAAATCCCAGACATCATCATAGTTGTGTTTAGAGAGAATCACGCCTGAACGTTTCTGCAATATCGCTTGGAATAGGTTTACGCCTAGAGTTAAACGATTCCCTTTATAACCCGCTTGTTTGACTGCTTTATAATGTTGAGCCGAATACTGCATACATAGAGGCAATAATAAAGCCGTTGATGCAGCATCATTTGGTAGTGTCTGCCCAAGTGTTCGATAAACAATAGATGCCGCAAATGGGACTAACTTTTTATTTTTCACAAAACTGGCAGCAAGTGCAGCAAAATAACCTAGATATGCTGTTTTAGCGGAATCCTTTTGCGCGATCTTATTCAGTAAAGGAAATTGTTTGGGAATAGCACCCATGGCTTCAAGTAAGCGAGTATAGATTTCTGGTTCAGGCAACGTATTGGCTTGAGCTTTAAAAAGCGGATGACGTAAATGGAAACCATTTTGTGGAAACTCCAAATTAAAGCCCGTAAATTCCCACTTTTCAAATTGACTATGCGCTGGCAATACATAATCGGCTAATCGCGCAGTTTCTGTCATCGCAACATCAACCACAACTAGCAACTCCAATGACTGGAATGCTTGTTCATAAGCTGCGGTATCTGGATAGGTGAGCAATGGATTGCAACTATCTACAAAGACTGCACGTATTCGCTTCTCGCCTGCTTTTAAAATTTCGTCAGGCAAAATATTTGGTGGAAAGAAACCTGATATTGGGAACATCTTATGATGAACCGTACGACGATATTTAGGATTACGCTCATCAGTATTGGTCAAGATCGGAATAAACATAGTATGTAAGTTATTCGTTCCCTGTTTACCAAAATGCCCTACGAGTAAATAAAGTAGTTTTTCCAAATATCCGTTTAAGGTTGTGTTTAAAGTATGCTGAATCCCTAAATCAATACGAACACAACCACGCTTAGCTTTGGCAAAATCACGCACAATTTGATAGATCAATTCAACTGAAACATCTGCCTTCTCAATATATTGCTCAATTGGGATGGTTGAAAATGCTTGTTTAACTTGCTCAAACCCATGCGTATGCTTTTGAATAAATGCTTGATCATACAAATCTTCGCGCAACATGATTGCAATCATTGCAGACATCAAATAGGAATCTGTACCAGGTTTTAATTGCACATGGATATCAGCTTGCTTAGCCGTTTCAGTAACACGCGGATCAAATACCACCATTGTTCGGTTTGGATCTTTCTTGATATGTTTTAAACTATCACGAGCATTTGGAATACCATGTGCTTGAAACGGATTGGTTCCAATAAATAAAACATAATCCGCATGTTCCACATCTTCAGTGGTATGACAGGCTTGACTGCCAAACAAACGTCCATTTACCCAGAAATCACCAGTTTTCTCTTGAGCAAGTGAGTTATAGGCATAAAAGCTTTTCATTGCATACAATAGTTGGCGACCATAAGCCGCCCCTAGATGATTGCCTTGTCCACCACCACCAACCGACGCAAATGCTGTTCCGCCATGTGCATCACGAATTTCAACCAATTGATCTGCGATTTCTTGGATCGCTTGATCCCAAGAAATTTCTTGAAATGAACCATCAGATTGTCGCTTCAAGGGATGAGTTAAACGATCTGCGTGTTGTTGATAATGCTGTAAACGCGCTGCTTTTTGACAAATGTAACCTTGTAAAACGGATGCTGATCATCACCTTTAATTTTCTTAAATTGGTTGTTTTCAACTTCAACACTTAAACCACAGTTTCTCGAACATAAAATACAAGCAGTCACATCCTGTCTTGCAGCGCTAGTCGACATTGGCATTTTATTCTCCCTATGATTTGCAGTCTCATTCACTAAAGGTCTTTTGATTTTTAAAAGCGAATAAGGTCCAAATTACAAATGATGAAATAAGCAAGACAAGCACTTATCTCGATTATTTTTCTGAATTCTAATTGCCCAAACATGATCTTAAATCCTAATAAATTTTTGGACAATCACTTAAAATCCTGTAAGTTCTAAAATAGAACTTATTTAATAAAAGATCAAGTACAATCAATCGAAATAAAGCTAAGACTTGACTTAGCAGAGTTCTGATAAATGAATAAGATTATTGTCATAAAATATAATTTTTATTGATCCAATCCCTTTAATACATGAATATCTAAAAAGAATGGAATTTCTTTAACGATTCCTCACCATAATAGAAAGATCTTATGAATAATCCAATGAACTCGAAACAAATTGAAGCCCTTGTTGCACAACACCCTGTTGTTGTTGATCTCATTCAGCTTAAAGAAACAATTTGGTTGAATCCAAGTTTTACGACCCTTGAAATGGGGCTACCTTTTGTTGGCCTTAATCAAAATAATATTGATGATGCCCGTGATCGTTTAGCTCGCTTCGCTCCTTATCTGATGTCCGTATTTCCTGAGACTGAGATAAGCAAAGGAATTATTGAGTCTGAACTGGTTTCTATTCCAAAGATGCAGCAAACACTTGAAGCTCATTTCAAACAAGATATCACTGGAAAATTATGGCTAAAAAAGGACAGTCATTTACCAATCTCAGGATCGATCAAAGCACGTGGCGGTATTTACGAGGTGCTCTATCAGGCTGAAAAACTTGCCCTTCAAGCAGGTTTATTAACAGTTGAAGATGATTATTCAAAATTAGATAGTGCAGAATTTAGAGATTTTTTTAGTCAATACAGTATTGCCGTTGGCTCTACAGGAAATTTAGGACTTTCGATTGGTATCATGAGTGCAAAACTTGGCTTTGATGTCACTGTGCATATGTCGGCAGATGCACGTCAGTGGAAAAAAGATAAATTAAGATCACATGGTGTTACCGTTATTGAATACTCACAGGATTATGGTGTTGCAGTTGAAGAAGGTCGTAAAGCAGCATTAAAAAATCCAAATTGCTTTTTTATTGATGACGAAAATTCAAAAACTTTATTTTTAGGATATGCCGTTGTAGGTGAACGCTTAAAAGCACAATTAGAATCTCAAAATATTACGGTTGATCATGACCATCCTTTATTTGTTTATTTACCTTGTGGGGTTGGTGGTGGCCCTGGTGGCGTTGCATTTGGACTAAAAATGGCTTTGGGTGATCACGTACATTGTATTTTTGCAGAGCCAACTCATTCACCATGCATGTTGCTAGGTGTAGCAACAGGCTTACATGATCAAATCTCAGTACAAGACCTAGGCATTGATAACATTACCGCAGCAGATGGTTTAGCTGTAGGACGCGCATCTGGATTTGTGGGTCGAGCGATGCAGAGACTACTCGATGCTTTCTACACACTGGATGATCAAAGCATGTATAAATTATTGGGTCTACTCAATCAATCAGAAGATTTAAAACTGGAACCATCTGCCTTAGCTGGAATGTTGGGTCCAATCTTAATCAGTCAGCACCAAGAATATGCTGCTATGCATCAACTGACTGCACAACAAATGAATAATGCTAATCACATTGTTTGGGCAACTGGTGGTGGTATGGTTCCAGTTGAAGAAATGGAAATTTATTTGCAAAAATCCATAATCTAACCTTCATATCAACTTTTACACAAGAAAGCTTTTGACTGATTAGTTTGAAACAAACATCTGTTTAAAAGCTTTCATCTGCTTGTATTGTTGAAGTTCATCCAATGAATTGATGCTATGACAAAATAGGCTTTGCTTTTGAAAGACAACGTGTTGAGCGTGTAGTTGCCTAAAAGTTTCTCTTAAACTTAATTTATTTGCAGCGAGCTGGTGTTCTAATATCGACAAACTCGCTCTTTTTAACAAGCAAAATGGATACAAGGCATCGCCATTGATATTCACATACGCCACGGATGCTTGCGGATTTTTCTCTAAAGCACGATGCAGCTTTGCAAGTACTTGATTTGGGATATAAGTCACATCACAAGGAATAAATAATGCATATTCTGCTTGTACACGCGACCATGCACTCTTCATTCCCATCAACGGCCCTAAAAAGCCTTGTAGATCATCAGAAAAACATTCAACAGTCGGCTCTATGCTTTTATAGATCGAGCTATCACGATGACTATTGACCCATATCTGCTGAACTTCCGATTTAAAGCGCTGACAAATTTTTGACAATTGAATCTGATCATCAAACTGTTGTAATAGTTTGTTCATCCCATTCATTCGTCGTGCCTGTCCTCCCGCCAAGATCACGAGATCTGTAGCGGGAAAATCTGTATTCATGCTTCCGCCTCCAACTGGCAGGTTTTAATCAAACCTCTGATCTCAGGTAAACAAGAACCACAATTACCACCCGCTTTTAGACAAGCTGTCACTTGTTTTTCATGAGTAATATTCTGCGTTTTAATCGCTTCAATGATCTTATTTTTACCTACTTTAAAGCAGCTACAAACCAATGGTCCATCATTATTTGCGGCTGACATCGGCATACCAGCAAGCAGTGCTTTACGATGTAATGCACTTAAACGCTCACGTTTGAATAAACTCGCAACCCAATCACGGTCAGGCAACATATCCGATGGCGCAATATAAAGACTGGCAATCAAAATCCCATCTTTCAGAATGATGCTATGACTCATTTGCGCTGAAACATCTTCAATACTCAACCATTCATAAGTTTCATCTACAAAAGGCAAGAAACTTTTTAAATTCTTCTGAGTCTGATCAAAGTTGTGACGATCTGCAATTTCAAAACGAACTGCTTTGGCTATTTTAACTTTTGCCCACCATGCACATGTTTGTAATGAGGTTTTGATTTGTTGTTCAAACCCATCTCGGACATACAAAACACCTTGCCATGTCGTATGGAATGGCTGAATTGCAACAGGCGTATGTTTAAACTCAGGTTCGCCTGATATTGCATCTACAACTGGATTAACTACTTTTCCGACACGAGCATCAGAGGCAACTTGCTCAGTCCAATGAATCGGTGCAAAAATTTGACCACGGCGAACACCTTGAGCCAAAGTGACACGCAGAACACAACTGCCCCATTGCGACTTCACTTCAACCAATGCTTTATCACGAATACCAAATTTTAAAGCATCATTCGGGTGAATTTCACAGAAAGGTTCAGCTCGGTGAGTGGTCAGATTTGCTGATAAACCTGTTCGCGTCATAGTGTGCCATTGATCACGAATACGTCCTGTATTCAACACCAATGGATAATCTTCAGAAATTGCGTGCACAGGATCAATTGCCACTGTCGGGATCAGTTTTGCTTTTTTGCTTTTATGGCTAAACAAGCCTTGATCAAATAACTGCTCAACCGCAGTACTTTGATCTTTTTCCCAAACGGGCCATTGGATCGGACGTAAATGATCATATTCATCCAAAGATAAATTCATTAGTCCTTTTAGGTTGAAATAACGAAAGTTTTCAACTTGATCACGTTGATCCAAACTTGCATTTTGATGCGCAGATAAGGCTGCGTGTTCATTAAAGATGTCACATGCATTGTTAAAATCAAAACCAGAAAAACCTAATTTTTTCGCAACTTCAGCAACGGCCCACCAGTCTGCTTTTGCTTGCTTTGGAGCAGGTAAAAAAGCTCTTTGACGTGAAATACGGCGCTCTGAGTTGGTCACCGTTCCATCTTTTTCACCCCAACCTAACGCAGGAAGCAACACATCCGCATAAGCTGTGGTATCTGTATCAGCACAAATATCTGAAACCACGACAAACTCACATTTGTTGAATGCGCGTTTTACTTGATCCGCATCAGGTAAACTCACCACAGGATTGGTTGCCATAATCCATATGGCTTTAATTTTCCCAGACTCTACAGCTTGGAATAAGTCAACTGCTTTCAGTCCCGCTTGATTGGCAATCACAGGACTGTTCCAAAAGTTTTGTACAAGTGTTTGGTGTGATGGATTATCGATGTCCATATGTGCTGCCAACATATTGGCTAAACCACCCACTTCACGACCACCCATGGCATTCGGCTGACCTGTCATTGAGAATGGCGCAGCACCTAACTTACCAATTTTCCCTGTCAAAAGATGGCAATTGATAATGCTATTGGCTTTATTCACCCCTTGAGAAGATTGATTCACCCCCATTGAAAATAAGCTCACAACTTTTTCAGTGGTGGCAAATTTTTCGAAGAAGAATTTTAGCTTTTCTGCTGAAATTCCCGTACGTTTCACGACTGAGTCAAAATCAGCTTCAGTCTGACTAGATTCTAGTAAAGTGTCTAAACCTTCTGTATGTGTATCGACAAAATGTTGATCAATAAAGTTATTCTTATATAAATACTGTAATAAACCATTGAACAAAGCGACATCTTGTCCTGGTAAAATTGGAAGGTGCAAATCTGCTTGTTCACATGTACTAGTAAAACGGGGATCAACCACAACAACGAATAAATCTGGATTTTTACTTTTAGCCTGCATGATGCGTTGGTAAAGTACAGGATGACACCATGCCGTATTTGAACCCACCAACACCACCATATCGGTAAATTCAAAGTCTTCGTAACTTGCTGGCACGATATCCTCACCAAAAGCACGCTTATGCGCTGCAACTGCTGAAGACATGCACAGACGTGAATTTGTGTCGATATTGGCTGTACCTAGATAGCCTTTCACAAACTTATTGACGACGTAATAATCCTCAGTCAATAGCTGCCCTGATACATAAAATGCCACACTGTCACGACCGTGTTGATCGATACACGCTTGGAATTGATCTGCGATTTTTTCTATGGCTGCATCCCATGTCGTTACCTTACGATGGTTCTTACGACCAAACATCGGATGCAAAACGCGAGTCTCTAATCCTAGAGTATCCGCCAAATTACTGCCTTTAATACAAAGGCGTCCAAAATTAGATGGATGTTCAAAATCACCAGCAACCTGAACCGTTGTTCCTTGTGCTTTATGATTTACCGTGACATCAACACCACATCCAACCCCACAATAGGGACACGTTGTTTTTGTAATGATTGTTTCTGCTTGATCGGAGCGACTGTGTTCTAAATTTTGAATACTGTTCATGACTGCCCCTTCACCTATTTCATCTATGCCTGAATTTCACGTTCTGTTTGGGTTTAGGCACCGAGGAACCTAAACCCCAAAGATGATTAACCTGCTTTCTTCATTGCAAAATCCTTACCAAATAACAATTTATTTCTAAATGTTGAAATTGGTGTTTGATCTGCAATCAATTCCGCATACCACATGCCATCTTCAGTATCACCGAACAGTACTGCACCGATGACTTTATCTTTCTGAATAATGATACGCTTGTAAATTTTTCGTTTTTCATCATTCAGGATAATGTCTTCGTAATCTTCTTTCGGTTCAAAATTTCCAGCCGAGAATACATCAACACCACTAACTTTAAGCTGAGTTGGAACGGTTGGTGATTTGAAAGTTAAACTACCGTGTTCTGCCAAGTGTGTTGCACAGATAAATGCTTGTCCCCACAATGGTTCGACGAGACCAAAGGTCTGATTACGATGCTCAATACATTCACCTACCGCATAAATACTTGGATCAAATGTTTGCATCGTATCATTAACCAAAATACCACGATTACAACGTAAACCTGCACTTTGAGCCAAAGCAATATTTGGACGAATACCTACAGCAAATACGACAAGGTCGGCATCCAACACTGTGCCATCTTTCAGACGTACTTGGTTAACATGACCATCTTTACCAATCAATGCTTCAGTATTTGCCTCAGTGATAATATTAATCCCTTTTTCTTCAATACTTTGACGCAACATACGACTCGCACGACCATCAAGCTGACGCTCCATAATGCGATCCATCAAATGAAGAACAGTGACATTCATGCCACGTTGCTTGAGACCGTAAGCTGCTTCTAAGCCAAGCAAACCACCACCAATCACCACAGCATTTTTCTTCGTTTCGCAATATTTAATCATGGTATTGACATCATAAATATCACGGAAGCTGATCACACCTTTCAAATCCACGCCTTGTACAGGTGGGATAAATGGAGATGAACCTGTTGCAATAATCAAACGATCGTAATCGACACTTTCGCCTTTTTGCGTATGCACTACTTTACGAGTACGATCGATTTTTATAGCAGGATCGTCAGCAATAAATTTGATGCCCTTATCGCTGTACCATGCATGTGGATGCAACATAATGTCATCAATAGTTTTCTCACCTGAAAGCACTGGTGAAAGCATGATACGGTTATAGTTACCCCAAGGCTCTTCACCAATCACCGTCACATCATAACGATCAGGTGCCATGTCGAGTAAATCCTCTAGACAGCGCATTCCAGCCAAACCATTACCGATCAAAACGAGCTTCAGTTTTTCTTGAGAAACACCATTATTGGTAATATAAGTTTTTTGCGGAACAGTACCTACCCAAACTCGACCATTTTCGATTTTGGTTGGAAAAACAGAAAGCTTTTGATCTTTATCTTCTAGGCATCGACCTGTTGCAAGACTGAAGTGCTGCTTGTAAATCGGTGAGGCAATAACACGCTCACCTTGCAAATCACCAATAATACCGCGCGCCATTACATTTGCTTGGCTAAACGGATCTTTATTACTTAATGCATAAATACGTTTTTCGTTCCCTACGCGGAATAAAGCAACGGATTGACCCGCAATAAGTGCACCTACACCTGTATTTGGCGTGATGTCATCAAGATGACACACATCAATCCATTGATTTTCTGGAAGCATATTCATGTCTTTTAGATTTGTCATTTTGATTCTCCTTATGCTTCTACCATCGGGATACGATCAACTGAACGTTCAGCTTCATTTAATGGACGGATCTGATCACGCACTTCAGTAAATTGAATATATGGATCAGCTTGCTCTTCAGCGCTTGCATTAATGTAAGTTTGGAAGCGTTTACGAATCTCAGGATTCTCTACCGCAGTACGCCATTCGTCTTGATACGTTCCAATGACATGCGCCATGCGGTTTTCAAGCTCTTCAGCAAGACCAAGTGAGTCATCCACAATCACCGCTTTGAGATAATCTAAACCACCTTCCATGTTGTCACGCCATACACTGGTACGTTGTAAACGATCAGCAGTTTGGATATAGAACATAAAGAAGCGATCGATATAGCGAATCAAAGTTTCAGTATCTAGATCAGAAGCTAAAAGCTCTGCATGGCGTGGTTTCATTCCACCATTACCACACACATACAAGTTCCAGCCTTTTTCTGTCGCAATGACACCAACATCTTTACCTTGTGCTTCAGCACACTCACGCGTACAACCCGACACAGCCATTTTTAGTTTGTGTGGTGAGCGTAAGCCTTTGTAGCGATTTTCTAATTCAATCGCTAAACCAACAGAATCATCTACGCCATAACGGCACCACGTGCTACCTACGCATGATTTCACTGTACGCAATGATTTACCGTAAGCATGACCTGACTCGAAGCCTGCTGCATTCAACTCTTCCCAAATAAATGGTAGCTCGTGCAGTTGTGCACCAAATAAATCAACGCGTTGACCACCTGTAATTTTGGTATACAGGTTATATTTTTTAGCAATTTGACCTACCGCAATCAAACCATCTGGAGTAACTTCACCACCAGCCATACGCGGTACAACTGAGTATGAACCATCCTTTTGGATATTTCCTAAGTAGTAGTCATTACTGTCTTGTAGACCAGCGTGCGTTGGCTCCAATACAAAGTCATTCCAGCACGATGCCAAAATGTTTGCTGTCATTGGTTTACAGATATCACAACCTAAACCATGACCATGTTGTTGAATCAAATCATCAAATGTTTTGATTTCATTGACACGCACCAAGTGATAGATCTCTTGACGTGAGTATGGGAAGTGTTCGCATACATGGTTATTAACCGTTACACCTTGACGTTGTAACTCAGACTTTAAAACTTGAGTAACTAATGGCGCACAACCACCACATGCTGTTGCTGCTTTAGTACATTTCTTTAAAGCACCTAAAGAGGTGGAACCATCACAAATAGCTTGGCAGATATCTGCTTTCGATACATTGTTACATGAACAAATCGTTGCGCTGTCTGGAAGTAAATCAACACCGCTACCACCTGCTTTCGCGCCAGAATCAGCAAATCCTGGCATGATTAAGCTTTCAGGTGTTTCTGGCAATGCGATACCATTCAACATCATTTGTAAAAGATCGTTATATTCTTTTGCATCACCAACCAGTACTGCACCCAGTAATTTGGTTTTATCTGCATCGACAACGATTTTCTTATAAACCAATGCATCTTCATCAGCATAGAAATAGCTAAGCGAATTCGGTGTCATGCCATGAGCATCACCAACCGATGCCACATCTACACCCATCAATTTCAACTTAGTGCTCATATCAGCACCAGCGAAACAATGTGTTTCTTCAGCTAAGATATGCTTGGCTGCAATACGCGCCATATCATAGCCCGGCGCAACGAGACCATAGATTTTATTGTCCCAAAGCGCACATTCACCAATTGCGTAAATATTTTCATCAGAGGTTTGGCAGTAATCATTGATCTTGATACCACCACGCTCCCCAAGTGCTAAACCGCTTGAACGTGCTAATTCATCACGTGGGCGAATCCCCGCAGAGAATAAAATCACATCCGTTTCAAGCTCACTACCATCAGCAAATTTCATTACATGCTTAGCATTATTGCCAGCTTCGATACATTGCGTTGCTTTTTGTGTGTGAACTTTTACACCTAAGTTTTCGATTTTACGGCGTAATACTTTACCGCCCAAATCATCGATCTGAACCGCCATCAAACGTGGGGCAAATTCAACTACATGTGTTTCAAGATTTAAATCACGCAAAGCTTTAGCCGCTTCCAAACCGAGTAGACCACCACCGATCACCACACCTGATGTCGCGTTTAGGCTTGCAGCACGGATCGCATCTAAATCTTCGATGGTACGATATACAAAGCAATTTTCACGATCATTACCTGCAATTGGCGGAACGAAAGCATATGAACCAGTTGCCAGTACAAGTTTGTCGTAACTGATGACATCACCCATACTAGTTGTCACTGTTTGTTCTTTTGTATCAATTGCAATAGCTTTGGTATTTAGTCTTAAATCGATACCATGAGCATCGGCAAAATCGAAACGAGCAAGTGATAAATCTTTCGCTGTTTTACCTGAAAAATATTCAGTCAAATGTACGCGGTCATATGCAATACGTGGTTCTTCAGCAAGAATTGTTATCTCTAATTCATCATCAGCTTTCTCTAAGATGGCTTCGATGAATTTATGACCCACCATACCGTGACCAATCATCACTAATTTCATTGTGTTTCTCCTAAAATCTAATCTGAGATTAAGCTGCGCTGTTTTGTTCTGAGCCACGCTCTAAAATTGCTTGTTCAAATAAACGTTGTTCTTTTTCTTTATGCTCTACCGAAAATCGGATAAGCATGACCGAACTCGCAGCAATGACCACTAAGCCACCTAAAACCATTAAACAAGTTTGAATATCCAACATACCTTTCAGTAAGAAACCTGCCGCCACTGCACCAACGTTTCCACCTGCACCGATGATGCCTGCAACACCACCTAGCGCTTCGCGATCAATGAATGGAACAAGCGCATAAGTCGCACCACATGCCATGTGTGTGAATAATGCAAATACCGTCATTACGAGAATAGCGAGTACAGGTCCATTCATTTGCGAGAACAACATTAAGAAAAGCCCTTCGCCAAGAATCAATCCAAACAGTACTTTAGTACGACCATCCAAGCCTTTTTTGAGTGCAACTTTGTCTGAAAGAATCCCACCCAATGCACGGGCAAATAATGCGAGCAAACCAAAGATACCTGCTGCTAAACCAGCTTCTTTTAATCCGAAACTAAAGTGTTCGACGTAGTACATCGCAATGATGTTATGGATAAAGATTTCGATACCGAAACAAGCTGCATATGAGAAGAAGAGAATCCATACGCGGTAGTTACGTGCAGCATGCATTAAGATTGCTAGACCACCTTTTTTATCGCTACCAACAACCACACCTTGAGCACGTAACTCTTTGAAATCACCTTGAGGACAATCTTGAGTAAACATCCAGTAAAGGAAACCTACGATCACCATCATGACACCTGGAACGATTAGTGCGAGTCTCCAACCAAATGCCTGCTCAACGCCAAACATCACCAATGCAGATAGTAATAACGGCATAAGTGCTTGTGTTGCCCCACCACCAGCATTACCCCAGCCAGCAGAGGCTGCGTTTGCAGTTCCCACGACATTTGGAGCAAACATGATGCTAGTGTGGTATTGCGTAATCACAAAACTCGCACCAATTGCACCAATTAATAAGCGAAAGAACAGAAATGATTCATAACTATTTGCAGAAGCGACACCAAAAACGGGGATACTGCCGATAATCAACAAAGCGGTATATGTTTTACGTGGTCCGTACTTGTCACATAAAGGACCAACGATCAAACGGACTAAGATGGTGATTGCGACTGCTGCGATATTGATATTTGCGATTTGATCTTTAGTCAGATGAAATTCACCTGCAATGACTGGCATTAAAGGTGCACATGCAAACCAAGCAAAGAAACAAACGAAGAAAGCAAGCCAACTCATGTGGAATGCCCGCATCGCTGGTGCAGAAAAGTTAAATAACTTTATTGATGTGGCTTTTTTTGCCGATAAATCTAAAGACATTGCCATCTCCCATACTGAACGTATATTGCTTTGTTGACACAGCACTCTGTGTGAACAAACAGATCAGATCGGACATCGTTGGCCGTCTTACAATTTTTTGGAAAGTCGTCTTTGACTCAATAAATATTTAGCAAATGCTATGCCAACTTTAATAAATCAAAGCAAGATATTATATTAATTATTGTTTTTTAATGATTTTTATAAATAAAAATAGCTTAAGCACTACATTTTACCCCTATACAAAATAGGGCTTTATGAGGATGACCCGTTTTAAAGCACAATTCTTTCTGCTTCAAAAGAACTCTTTTTACGCACCAAAACAATACATTTAATAGTTTTAAAACATAGTTCTAAATTTTCTTTGGTTCTAAAATCAATGAACGATACAATAAAGCGCATAATATAGATGCTAAAGGAGCGATTGCACCGAATAAGAATAACTCCAATGGCACCAATTTTGCTTTGAAAACAACATTCATCGTGCACCGTCTTAAATGCACACACACTTATCGTTTGATCTTTATACTTATGCCGAAACTCAGAATCGCACTTATTGATGATGATCAAGCCCGAGCTGAATACATCAAAACTTGTTTAATTGAACATGATTTTGATGTTGTTGCTTGCTTTACTCTTGATCACCTGAATATTTTCAAATTGGAACATCTTCAAGCAGATGTCATTTTGCTCGATATGGATCATCCACATCGTGACGTTATTGAAAGCTGTGTAAGTAACTTTGACCTACCCACTGTACTCTTTACTAAAAACACTGACAAAGACACCATCAAACAAGCAATTGATGCAGGCATCACTGCCTATATTGTTGATGGTATCGATCCAAGTCGTTTACATACCATTCTGGATATTTCGATTGAGCAATATAAAAAGCATAAAAAACTTGAATGTGATCTAAAAGATGCAAAAACAAAACTCGCAGATCGAAAAGATATTGAAAAAGCGAAAGTTTTACTGATGCAACTTCACGGTCTCACTGAAGATACAGCATTCCAATTATTAAGAAAAAATGCGATGAGTCATCGTATGACCATCGGTGAAATGGCACGTCGTCTACTCGATGCACAAGAGCTTTTAAATAATCAACTAAAGGATGAATAAATGAGCAGTTTAGAAAAAACAGAATTGCAACTTGGTTATATTCCTTTACTTGATTGCGTAGCACTACTTTGGGCTAAACAACGCGGTTTTTTTGATGAAGAAGGATTAAATGTTCGCCTGATCAAAGAGGCTTCTTGGGCAAGTTTACGCGATCGACTGGCATTTGGTTTACTCGATGCTGCACATTGCTTATCTGCTATGTTACCTGCTGCTGCAATTGGCAATGATCAGATTGGTATTCCCTTACAAACACCATTGGTCTTAAGCGAGAGTCGTGCTTTTATTAGCCTGAGTCAGAAACTGTGTTATCAATTACAGATTCAAAAAGACGATACTGCGGAACAATCTGCTCAAAAGTTAGTAGATTATCTTAAACAAAATCATCCTGTTTCACTCGCGCATGTGTTTCAACATTCTATCCATCATTATTGTTTAAAAGAATGGCTTGCTTTGGCAGATAGGGAACTTGCAAAAAACATTCAAGTAAAAACCTTACCGCCATCGTATATGGTAGAAGCACTCAGCACTCATTTAGTCGATGGTTTCTGTGTGGGTGAGCCTTGGAATACCCAAGCTGAATTAGCAGGATTAGGACAAATTGTATGTTCAAGTCAGCAAATTATCCCAAATGTCGCAGATAAAGTACTTGCTGTGACACATGATTGGGCAGAACAGCATCCGAATACATTAATCTCACTCACTCGAGCTTTAATCAAAGCACAGCAAGAGCTTAAATCGATTGAAGACTTTGCGCCAATTTGGGACCTTTTAGTCGAATTCGATATTATTCAGTTTGAGTGTTCTGAAGAAGTACATGTAGAAAAATACCATGCTATACAAAATATAGTTCGCCATCTGATTGAAAATGATGCACAACCCAAAGTGACTGACTTTGAATGGTTGTTTGAGCAAATGCAGCAATGGAATGCCTTAGAATCATCATCCGAAATATCTACTGAGCTCGCTCAAAATTGTCTACTGCCTCAGATTTATAAAACAGCAGCAGTAAATTAAAGACAAAAAAAAGCTGTCTTCAATCGAAAGACAGCTTTGAAAGACCCATAAGAGATACTACGCCAATCGAAAGTTGTCTCTTAAGTACGAAGTATATTATCGAAGCAATAGATATCTTTTTCGGACATTTTCATGTCATTAACTGCCATAACAAATGTGAAAATTCATCATTTTTGCCAACTTACAATTTATACGAATCTACTTAATTGTCTGAGAGAAATACTATTTTCAAAGTGAACACTTTATAAGCTTTCATAATTTTCTAATATCAAAAAGCAATTTTCTCATACTCGATTGCAGTAGACAAAAGCACAATACAAATCCCATTAAAACAATGCTTTAATCTTAAGAGATGTTTAACTCTTGCCTCAATAATGTTTAAAAAACCAACACTTTCACTCACTTAAGTTATGATCAAAATAAGACTTATAAGTGATTGACTCATCAGTTACACAAATCTCATGAACGATTCGGGTGAGTTCGGTTTAAAATGTTTTAAAAATAAATAAACCTATTTTTTTGTCATATTTTAACATTGCGATTTCCTTGCAAAGTTTTCATTATATGCACCATGCTTGGCATGCAACTTTCTTCACTCAGTAAAAGAAATTATAAAAAAATTGCGGAATTTTGTGCCATAATAAGCAAACTTTGCAGACATCTTGCAAATTAAATTTGCAATTTTAAAATTGGAGCAGGCTAAATGAGCTCAACCATTTTGGTGATTCACGGACCGAATTTGAACTTGCTAGGTAAGCGAGAACCAGAAGTATATGGTTATCTCACGCTAGACGATATTAACCAACAATTAATTGCTCAAGCCAAAGATTCATCTCTTACATTAGAAACATTCCAAAGCAACTGGGAAGGTGCAATTGTTGATCGTATTCATCAAGCACAAACTGAAGGTGTAAAGTTTATCATCATTAACCCAGCTGCGCTCACCCACACTTCTGTCGCTTTGCGAGATGCTTTACTGGGTGTTGCAATCCCTTTTGTTGAAGTTCATTTGTCCAATGTTCACGCTCGTGAAGCATTCAGACATCACTCTTTTCTATCCGATAAAGCCATTGGCGTAATTTGTGGCCTAGGTGCTAAGGGTTATTCCTTCGCACTCGATTACGCTATTGAAAAAATTCAATCTTCTAACTAATTTAGACATTGTAGGAACATGCACTCATGGATATCCGTAAAATCAAGAAACTCATCGATTTGATGATTGAATCTGACTTACAAGCCATTGAAGTTAAGGAAGGAGATCAATCTATTTCATTGACTCGCCCTACTCCAGTGTATGCTGCTGCACCTGTGGCGGCTGCGCCTACAACGGCAGCTCCAGCGGCTCCAGCAGCAAAAACTCCTCGTGGTGCTGTTGAAACATCACCAATGGTTGGTGTGTTCTATGCCGCTGCAAGCCCTGGTGAAGCACCATTTGTTAATGTCGGTCAAACCGTTTCTGCTGGTGAAACACTCGGAATCATCGAAGCAATGAAAATCATGAACCCGATCGAAGCAACCAAGAGCGGTGTGATTGAAGAAATTCTTGTAAAAAATGGTGAAGTCATCCAATTCGGCCAACCGCTTTTCCGCTACCGCGCTTAATAAGTTGGGGATTTCTATGTTGCAGAAAGTATTAATTGCAAACCGTGGTGAAATCGCCTTACGAATAACTCGGGCTTGTAAAACACTTGGTATTAAAACTGTCGGTATCTATTCAGACGCAGATAAAGATTTAATGCATTTACGCTTTGTCGATGAAGCTGTATGTATTGGACCAGGTACAAGTAGCGAAAGCTATCTGAATATTCCTGCAATTATTACTGCCGCAGAAATTACAGGTGCTGATGCGATTCACCCTGGTTATGGCTTCTTGTCAGAAAATGCTGAATTCGCAGAAATTGTTGAAAACTCAGGCTTCATTTTCATTGGTCCTCGACCTGAGCATATCCGTTTGATGGGGAATAAAGTCTCCGCGATTATTGCAATGAAAAAAGCTGGCGTACCTACTGTTCCTGGCTGTGATCACGCTGTTACCATTCACAATGCATTGGCTGAAGCACGCGAGATCGGTTTCCCATTGATTGTGAAAGCGGCAGCTGGCGGTGGTGGTCGTGGTATGCGTATTGTTGAACGTGTCGACACATTACTTGAGTCTGTTCAAGCCGCTCAACGTGATGCTGAGATGTGGTTTGGCGACGATACAGTTTATATGGAACGTTTCCTGCAAAAGCCTCGTCATGTTGAAGTACAAGTACTAGGTGATGGTAATGGTCATGCGATTCATCTATATGATCGTGACTGTTCATTGCAACGCCGCCATCAGAAGGTTCTAGAAGAAGCACCTGCTCCAAACTTACCTGAACAAGCGCGTGCGGATATTCTTGAAGCTTGTGTAAATGCTTGTAAGTTAATGCAATATCGTGGTGCTGGGACATTTGAGTTCTTGTTTGAAGATGGTGAGTTCTTCTTTATCGAGATGAATACACGTGTTCAAGTGGAACATCCTGTTACTGAAATGGTGACTGGAATTGATATCATTGAACAACAACTTCGAATTGCTGCAGGTCTTGGCCTAGATATCGAACAGCATGAAGTTGAAGTGAAAGGTCATGCGATCGAATGCCGTATCAATGCAGAGGATCCAACGACATTCTTACCATCACCAGGTAAAATTGAAAGTTTTTATGCACCAGGCGGCGCAGGAATTCGCTTAGATTCTCATATTTATCAGGGTTATAGCATTCCACCATACTATGACTCGATGATTGCAAAACTAATTTCATATGGCAAAGACCGTGAAACTTCTTTAGCTCGTATGCGTCAAGCACTTGATGAAATGATTTTGACAGGCATCAAAACCAATATTCCATTACACAAAGATTTAATCTTAAAAGATAAAAACTTTTGTGAACAAGCAATGGATATTCACTATTTAGAAAAACATTTGTTAAAGCAGCTTGAACCGCAAGCTGAGAAAGCATAATAAAAAAGCCTCTTAGGAAATTAAGAGGCTTTTTTATATCAACTACAAATTATGGCAACACACGACGCAAGGTCGCAAAACACTTCTCACCTTTCTCATTAGCACAGAAATCAATCGTATGTTCGTTTGACCATTTCACGAAGTATTGAGAAACCTCACCTGTCTGATCCTGTTTTTGTCCTGAGCAATCAGTTTCGTTATTGTCATATTTAATTTGCAAAATTAAAGCAGGTAATCGTTCTTTGTGATCTTCTGAAGGTTGATAATCATATAAGCCATATGACCACTCATTACCGCTTTTAATCACAACATCGCTCATTCCTCGAAAATTGTAGTATTCGGTACACTTCTTATTATTTGGAATTTCCATTCCCCACAACCCCATAATTTCAGGGCGTGTAGTTACACGGATCGCATTTGCTTTCGCTGCTTGTTGTACTGTTGTTGCTTTATCAGTTACGACTGTATCCGCCATAGTCCATGTCGAGCAAGCCCATAATAATCCAATAATATAAATATTTTTCATAGATTTAATAAAGTCGTCATCTTAACGTCGCATAGGCTTAACTTAGCATATTTTTATTTAAAATCACCCAATCATAACCATATAAACACAATATTTTTTATATGGATTTTATTTGATTGTTATCCGATTTATTTCGGGTATTCTAGATATTTAAAAAATAGATATCGTTTACTTTATAAAGAGTTAGCTTTAGGGATAAAAGCCATGAATTTTTCTGAATATGTACAATATGATGGTCTCGGACTAGCCGCATTAGTCAAAAATAAAGAGATCCATGCTTCTGAACTTTTGAAGATTGCATTGGAGCGTAATGAAAAGGTAAATCCTAAACTTAATGCCATCATCATTCCAATGTATGAACAAGCCAAACAACGCGCTCAGCAAGAGCGTCATGGGGCGTTTGCTGGTGTTCCCTTTTTAGTTAAAGACTTATTTCAAGAATACCAAGGTGTTCCAACGTCATATGGAAGCAATTCACTAAAGAAATTCAACTATACGCCTGACTTTAATGCAGAAATTGTCAATCGTTGGGAAAATGCGGGGATTATCACTTTTGGTCGCACGAATACCCCAGAGTTCGGAATCAAAGGAATTACTGAACCTGAAGCTTGGGGTGCATGCCGAAATCCATGGAACTTAAAACATAATAGCGGCGGCTCATCGGGAGGGTCTGCTTCTGCTGTAGCAGCAGGAATTGTTCCTATTGCAGGTGCTGGGGATGGTGGTGGATCTATTCGCATTCCTGCATCCTATTGCGGACTATTTGGATTAAAACCGAGCCGAGGACGAACTCCTTGGGGACCTCAATATAGTGAAGCAATGCATGGTGCTGCAATGCAGCATGTTTTGTCTAAATCAGTCCGAGATAGCGCAGCAATGCTTGATGCTGTACATGGGCCAGAACAAAGCTCTCTGTTTAGGATTCAATCCCCTGAACAAAAATATGTAGATATTATTCAACAAGCTCCGAAGAAATTAAGAATAGCTTTTAATACCCAATCCCCAATCGGCACAAAGGACTCGAAAGATGCTATTCAAGCCGTCGAACATACAGCAAAACTATTAGAATCACTTGGGCATATTGTTGTTGAAGATCGACCACAAATTAATGGACTTGAACTCGCAAAGGATTTTATTACTACATGGTTCAGTCAATTCTCATACATGCAAGCACAGATCAAATTAATGTCAGATACGACCGATGATGATTTCGAACTTGATTCGGTGGCTTTGGCAGCGTTTGGAGCAAAAACGAGTGCAACCGAATATATTCATACTTTAAATAATTGGGGAAGCTACAGTACACAGATGAACTTGTTCTTTGAGCAATATGATCTGTATCTAACCCCCTCAACAGCATCTGTTGCTCCTAAAAATGGAGAAATTGTTACTCCTGCTTGGCAAAAGCCGATTTTAAAAGCTTTGCTCAAAGTCGGGAAAGCACATTATTTAGCTCAAGGAAAACTCGTCGATAAAATGGTTCAGGATAATTTGAGCTGGGTTCCATTTACTCAATTAGCAAATGTAACTGGCTTACCTGCTATGTCCGTGCCGCTATATTGGAATAAAAATGGTTTGCCTTTAGGGAGTCAATTTATTGCGCCTTTCGGACGTGAAGATCAATTACTGCAACTAGCAGCACAATTAGAACAAGCACAGCCTTGGATGCCTCAGTATCAAAATATTAAAATTTAAATTAACTTTTGGCTGCTGTTTCCACCCGATTCGGCAGCCAATAGATCAGCAATAATCCGAATAACACCACTACACTTGCATATAAAAAAATTGTTGCGCCAGTTAATTGTTGCCAATAATGCCCTGCCAGTAAACTTCCTGAAGCCACTCCAAGTCCCCACATCGTACTGTATAGTGCCTGCCCGCGACCTTGTTGCTCAGGTGAAAAGTTTTGGAAAATCACTTTCATTGCAATTAAATGGAATAAACCAAAACTAAATGCATGAAGACATTGAGCTAAAAACTGCCCGAAATAATTGGTTGTAAGAACACCAACCAGAAACCAGCGCAAACTGGTCAAAATTAGACACAGTGCCACTAATGAACGCCATGAAAACCGTGTGAAAAACAACTTTTGCGCTACGGCAAACATCACAATCTCAGCGATCACACCTGCTGCCCATAAACTGCCAATTTGAGTCGTGCTAAATCCTATTTCCTTTAAAAAATTACTGTAAAAGCTATAAAAAGGTGCTTGAGAAAACAGTAATATAAACTCAATCGTAAAAAATGCTGCAACAGTCGGCTTTTTTAATACAGGAATGAGTGACTCTAATTTCTTTTGTGAGCTCGGCGCATGTATAGGCTCTTTAATACTAAAAGACCATAAAAATGCAAGAAATGAAACAGCTAAAAGTAAAATCGGCAACATAGAAATTGGAATAATTTCCAACAACGCACCAATCACAAAAACACCTACAATAAAACCGACAGAGCCCCACTTCCTTACTTTTCCATATAGTTCCGCTCTTTTTTCACCCAACCAAAATAAAGTGACACCTTCAAATTGAGCCAAGATCGCATTTTGAAAAAAACTAAAGATCAACATCAGCAAAGCAACGGATTGAAAACTGTTTGGAATCACAAAAATTGCAAACCAAATACAAGCTTCCATCCAAGTTGCAATGCGAACCAATAGCATTCGCTTACCAGACTTATCAGCGATCCATCCCCAAATTAATGGCGCAAAAAAACGCGTAATAATTGCGATAGAAGACAAAATCCCAATTTCTTGATAATTAAAGCCTTGGTCTTGTAAATACAAGTTCCAATACGGCATGAATGTTCCAACTATCGAATAGTAAAACAGATAGAAACCACCCAGTCGGGTTTGAATGTTTACAGACTGGAACAATGCAAATGCCTTTTGCTATTTGAAGATTGAAATGAACAACTAGCATGTTCATTTTATAAGGCTCAAATTTTAACGTATTTCTGCTCAATAGATATAACAACTCCAACTGAAAAATAGACAAATAAAAAAGGACCGAAAATTCATTCAGTCCTTTTAGATGCATTATGAAATGTGCTATTTAAACATCTGGATTCAAAACCACGTTTGGTTCAGCATTGCGCAATTTACGCAACTTCACTGCATACGCAAGCATTAGACATAAAATCCATGCAGGTATCATCATCACTGCGATACGCATATCTGCTGTCAGTGACATGACCACCAAGATACCCAACATAAATACGATGCACAAATAGTTACTGAATGGATATGCAATACTTGGGAATTTAGTTGTTTCACCTTGCGCCAGCATAGCTTTACGGAATTTTAAATGTGTCCAGGAAATAACAATCCAGTTGATCACAATCGCTGCAACCACAAGCATCATCAATAAACCAAATGCTTTTTCAGGGAAAATATAATTCAAGATCACGCATAATACTGTTACGAATGCTGAAACCAATACGGCATTTGTTGGAATACCATTTTTATTGATTTTCTTTAAGAACTTCGGTGCATTACCTTGCTGAGCCAAACCCAATAACATACGGCTGCTGCAATAGCTTGTACCGTTATAAACAGACACTGCTGCAGTCAAAATAACGAAATTGAGCATCGTAGCTACGCCTTGACTATCCAATGACGCAAATACCATGACGAATGGGCTACCGCCTTCTGCCATTTGGTTCCAAGGGAATAATGCAAAAAGTACAAAAAGCGTCGCAATATAGAAAATCAGAATTCGATAGATAATTTGATTCACCGCTTTTGGCAATGTTTTATCTGGATCACGAGCTTCAGCAGCTGTGATACCGAACAATTCAATTCCACCGAATGCGAAGATAATCACAGCCATTGCCATTACTAAACCTTCAACGCCAAATGGGAAAAATCCACCCAGAGCCCAAAGGTTACTAATGCCAGCTTGAGGTCCTGCTGTACCTGTGGCTAATAAATAAGATCCAAAGCCAATCATTGCTAAAATAGCTAGAATTTTGACGATAGAGAACCAGAACTCCATTTCACCAAAAAGCTTAACATGCAATAAATTGATACCGTTAATTAAAAGGAAAAACACCAGTGCGGATGCCCATGTCGGAATCTCTGGCCACCAATATTGGATATAAAGTCCAATCGCACTTAATTCAGCCATACAAACTAAAATATTGAGTACCCAATAGTTCCATCCTGACATAAAGCCAGCAAATGAACCCCAGTACTTATAAGCAAAATGACTGAATGAACCGCTTACAGGTTCTTGTACAACCATTTCACCTAATTGTCGCATCATCAAAAAAGCGATAAATCCAGCAATTGCATACCCCAGGATAACTGATGGTCCTGCTAGCTTGATTGATTGTGAGATCCCAAGAAACAATCCTGTACCAATTGCACCACCAAGTGCAATAAGTTGGATATGCCGATTGCTTAAACCGTGTTTCAGGTTTCCTTGCTCAAGTTTTGACATATGATTATTCTCATCCTTGTCACGTAATTTTATTGTATTAAATTACGTATATCATAAATTAATCACTATTGCCTATATGAAATCGAAAAATATTTAATCTACTTTTCTCGTAAGTGCGCATCTAAGCAGAAAATCAAAGAAATAACAATAATTATGATATAAGTAATTAAATTATGTATTGCGTAATTATAATTTTTAAGTATGATGGAAGATATTCAGCAAACTTTAGTGGTTTGATTAAGACTCAAAATTCATTAAAAACACTTCTATACCTATGTTTTTAATAATATTAATCAAACTCAAATGCATTTTTTAGCTACGACATAGCAAAATTAAAGACAAGGAAAGTAGATGATGGCTCAAAAACTTACTTCATTTATTGAAATTGACCCTCAATCAGATTTCACAATTCATAATTTACCTTACGGTATTTTTAGTAAAACACCTGAGGGTGAAAAGCATGTCGGTGTAGCAATCGGTGATTGGGTACTTGATTTGGCAGAGCTTGCTGAACAAGGGCTATTAGAAATTAATGGAAAAGAAAATTATTTTAATCAACCAACTTTGAATAAGTTTATCGAATCAGGTAAAAGTTCGTGGCAATCCGTACGTAAAGCTTTACAAGCTCTTTTATCTGCTGAGAATCCATTATTACGAGATAATGCTGAACTTAAAGAACGTGTCTTAATCAAACAAGACAACGTTATTTTACATTTACCTATTCATGTACCAGGTTATACAGATTTCTACTCATCTAAAGAACATGCAACCAATGTAGGTACCATGTTCCGTGATCCTAAAAATGCACTACTACCTAATTGGAGCGAACTTCCAGTCGGTTACAATGGCCGTGCAAGCTCAGTGATTGTGAGTGGTACGGATATCGTTCGCCCTTCAGGACAAATCAAGTTACCTAATGACGAACGCCCTATTTTTTCTGCGACTCGTAAACTTGATTTCGAATTAGAAACGGCATTTATCGTCGGAAAACCTACACAGCTCGGTCAACCTATTGCAATTGAAAATGCTTGGGATCATATCTTTGGTATGGTTTTACTCAACGACTGGTCTGCACGAGATATCCAACAATGGGAATATGTGCCATTAGGACCTTTTAATGCAAAGACCTTTGCAAGTGCGATTTCACCATGGGTTGTGACGATGGAAGCACTTGAACCGTTTAAAGTCAAAGGACCTGTTCAAGAACCAAAACCGCTTTGCTATTTACAAGAGAATGTTGCAAATAGTTTTGACATCAAACTCAGTGTAGAAGTTCAAAGTCCCCGCTCAAAAGAAACAGACCTCATCTGTGAGACTAACTTTAAATACATGTATTGGTCGATGGCTCAACAACTTACACATCACACTATTGCAGGATGTAATGTCCAAGTTGGTGATTTGATGGGTTCTGGCACAATCTCTGGACCGACTGAAAATTCATATGGCAGTTTGCTCGAATTAACATGGAATACAACTAAACCTCTAACGCTTTCAAACGGAGAAAAACGCGGATTCCTTGAAGATGGTGATCGCGTCATCATGAAAGGTTACTGTGAGAAAGACGGCATTCGCGTTGGTTTTGGTCAAGTTGAAAATACAATATTAGCCGCACATACATTTGCGTTCGCTGAGCATGAGGCTGAACAGTATGAAACTGTATAGTTATTTTCGTAGTTCAGCAGCATTCAGAGTTCGTATTGCGTTGAACCTAAAAGGTTTGAGCTACGAGACTGAAGCGATTCATTTAGTTAAAAATGAACAACGCAGTGCTGAATATCAAGCTTTAAATCCAAGCTGTCTTGTACCTACACTTGTAGACGAAGACCAAGCATTTTTACAATCTTTGAGTATTTTGGAATATTTGGAAGAGCGCTATCCAGATACTAGCTTACTTCCAAAAAACTTAATTGAACGCGCAAAAGTTCGTGCTTTTTCACAAGCCATTGCATCGGATATTCACCCATTAAATAACTTAAAGGTTTTGAAATATTTACAAAATGAGCTTGATTTAAACGATGAACAAAAAAGTCATTGGTATAAGCACTGGATTTTAGAAGGCTTCGATAGTCTCGAAGCACAGTTGCAAGCTTCCAATGGAAAGTTCTGCTTTGGTGAGCGTCCTAGCTTTGCAGATTGCTGCTTAATACCACAAGTTTACAATGCCAAGCGTTTTAAAGTTGATCTTACGGCATTTCCAAAAATCGAATCAATTTATCAATATTGCCTGACACTACCAGCTTTTCTTCATGCTGCGCCAGAACAACAAGCAGATTGGGAATAAGGATAAAAGGAGTTTAATGATGACATTCCAAATTAAAAAAATTCATCACGTTGCTTATCGTTGTAAAGATGCAAAAGAAACCGTGGATTGGTATAAACAGATGCTCAATATGGACTTCATCCTAGCATTCGCAGAAGACCACGTCCCTTCGACTAAAGCTTTTGATCCTTATATGCATTTATTTTTGGATGCAGGACAAGGCAATGTATTAGCATTTTTTGAATTGCCTACTCAACCTGAAATGGGACGTGATGAAAACACGCCACAATGGGTTCAACATATCGCATTCGAAGTTGAAGACCAAGCAACTTTATTACGTGCTAAAGAACATTTAGAAGCAAATGGTGTCAAAGTTTTAGGTGTAACGAATCATGGTATTTTCCATTCAATTTATTTCTTTGATCCAAACGGACATCGTTTAGAGTTAACCTATAACGATGTACATGCGGATGCAAAAATTGCCCGTATCACAGAAGAAATGAAAGTCGAGATGCTTGAGGAATGGAGTCGTACCAAACGTGCGCCACTCCACACACATTTCTTACATGAGGAAGAATTAGGTGCATAAAGAAATTTGATAGGTATATTCTGATCAAACTCTGAATGACTTAATAGACATCTAATCGGTATTGAGAGAAGTGCTCAATACCGATTTTTAATGCATAAAATGAGTAAACTTAATTCATTTAATGTCATGCTATCATCTTGAAAATCAAATATGATCTACGTTCAAACCACTGTATGCTTATACAATTCTTTAATTTGAGTCATTTAAAAAGATGATTTCAATTTTGCATCATGCTCAGGCATTATTTAATCGAAATTCTGATGTATTTATACAAATTTGACCATTACTGCTAGATAAAATTTAAATGAAGGGTTGTTGAATGATTGAAGAAAAATTATCTGGTGGGGTTCAATCGCTTGAAGTCGGTTTATCCGTATTAAACGCGCTGTTAGAACATAATAAACCGATTATTTTAAAGGATTTATCAACTAAGCTTGATATGCATCCTGCTAAAGTTCACCGCTATTTAGTAAGCTTAATTCGTATGAATTATGCGAAACAGCTTGAAGATGGTCAATACGCTCTAGGCGATCAAGCATGGCGTTTAGGTTTGAGTTGCATTCAACATACTGATGTTTTGCAATTAGTTCAGCACTTGATCTATAACCTTCAAAGTAAAATTGGTTGTGGTATCCAAATCAGTAAATGGTCGCCTCAAGGACCACTGGTTGTACAGTCAATTGAATCTAACCATCCCATTTCAATTGTAACCAAAGTCGGTTCAATCATGCCATTAGTCAATTCGGCAGCGGGTCGAGTTTTTGCTTCTTATTTACCTGAAGCTGTGGTGAAACCTTTAATGGATGCAGAATGGACTAAAGCTGCACTCAACCACTATCCAATCAAACCACAAACATGGGATGATTTTTTAGTTTTGAAAGACAAAATTCTGCATCATGGAATGGCGATCGCACAAGGAGATCTACTTGTTGGGATCAATGCCGTTGGCTTACCTATTTTCAATGCTCAACGAGCGATGGAATTTTGTATTGTGGCACTAGACAGTGAAATGTTTCTACCGCTACACGAAGGCAGTGAAAAACTTGAACTGTTTAAGAATGAAGTCGCAGCAATTAATCAATTCATTCAAACTAGATAGTAAAAAAAAGCCAAGAATTTGATTCTTGGCTTTTTTGTTCATAGCAGCAAGTTACTTCGCTTCTAATACACCACGGCGAATTTGATCACGTTCAATCGATTCAAATAAAGCCTTGAAGTTACCCTCACCAAAGCCATCATCATCTTTACGTTGAATAAATTCAAAGAATACTGGCCCAAGCATATTTTGCGAGAAAATCTGAAGAAGTAGTTTCTTCTGACCGTCTTTGGTATTGCCATCGAGCAAAATACCACGCTTTTTCAACTCTTCAGTTGGCTCACCATGCTCTGGTAAGCGCTCTTTCAACATCTCGTAATACGTTTCAGGTGGAGGAGTCATGAACTCAAGACCAAGCCCTTTCAGCTTATCCCACGTAGAAAGTAAATCATCTGTAATAAATGCGATGTGTTGAATGCCTTCGCCATTAAAATCAGCGAGGAATTCAGCGATTTGACCATTTCCTTTATCTGAATCTTCATTTAAAGGGATACGAATCATACCATCTGGTGCTGTCAATGCTTTAGAAGTAAGACCTGTGTATTCGCCTTTAATATCGAAATAGCGAATCTCTTGGAAGTTGAAAATCTTTTCATAGAAATTCGCCCAATACTCCATACGTCCTTTATAAACATTATGAGTTAAATGGTCGATTTCATTGAGACCCGCACCCTTTGGATTTTTCTCAACATCATCAAAGAATACAAAATCGTTTTCGTAAATATCACGATCTACAAGGAAGATTGGCATCCCACCAATTCCTTTAATCGCAGGAATATTGAGTTCCATTGGACCAGCTTGTGAATACATCGGTTCTGCACCAAGTTCGATTGCTTTCTTGAAAGCTTTCGCTGCATCACGTGTTCTGAAACCCATCGCACATGCTGATGGTCCATGCTCTTTATAAAAGAATGAAGCATAAGATTCAGGCTGATAATTCAAAATAATATTGATATTACCTTGGCGCCATAAATAAACTTTTTTAGATTTATGCTTTGCGACTTTGGAAAAGCCTATTGTTTCAAAGATTTGATCTAATCCATTTTCCGTCGAAACAAACTCAATAAAAGCAAATCCACATAGCTCTAATGGGTTATCTAAAATGTCCATCTAGTTTCCCTTATTTAGATAAATTCATCCGTTTTTAATACTGTACAACATGTTTTATTAATTTTCGGTTGCAATAACTACCTTTAACAAATCATGTGAACTATCGATCAAAGAGTTGGATAGATAGAATTCTTTTCAATCATCCATGTTCTTTTCACGGTCCTAAAACTAGCCAGAACAACACAAAATTGTTTTGGTTTTCTACGATGAATTAATGCTACAAGAAAGCTCAAATTTATGCAATACATAATTAAATTATGTTATATGTAATTAAATTGCTTTTTTCACCTCTAATAAGTGATTAAAACCATTATTAATCCTATTAAAACGCGACAATGTAGTGATACTTTTTTTCACATCAAAACATCCTTAAGAAGTTTCAAAGCGTAAAAATTGATGGAATATTAAAACATTCTAGAGAACAATTCTCATATCTAACAATTCATTACTTGAGGTCATAATCAGTTCTTGGCATGGTGCTATTATCAAAAATGATTAAAAGGCATGATTGTTTATGGCTAGCCCAGCCCAAGCGATAAGACATAAATTACTCAATACATTCTTCTCTAGACATTCGATTTGGTTTCTTTGCATATTTATTGCACTTAGCATTACGTGGTTTAAAACAATCTACACGCCACATAGTATTTACTACTTCATTTCTGACACTTTATTAAATGGCTTATGGTTGGTTACGAGCCTGTTAAGTGTTGTTGGATTGTATGATTTACTCCAAAAAAAACATGCCATTTTAAGAAACTACCCAATCATTGGTCATTTCCGTTTCTTTTTCGAAGATGTCCGCCCTGAAATTCGCCAATACTTTATAGAAGCGGATCAGGATGCCTTACCTTTTTCTCGTATGCAGCGAAGTTTGGTTTATCAACGTTCAAAAAATGAAAATGCTGATAAGCCATTTGGTTCAATTATCGATGTATATGAGCCAAACTATAGATTTATTGTGCATTCGATTGCGCCGTGCCCACCTGCAGATACAGAAACATTTCGTGTACTGATTGGAAATAACCAATGTAAACAGCCATATAGTGCTTCCATCATGAATATTTCCGCTATGAGTTTTGGTAGCTTAAGCGCAAATGCCATTAGAGCTTTAAACAAAGGTGCCAAATTGGGTAACTTTTATCATGATACAGGTGAAGGCAGTCTCAGCCCTTATCATCTAGAACATGGTGGTGATATCGTTTGGCAAATTGCTAGCGGTTATTTCGGTTGTAGAACAGCGGAAGGACTTTTCGATCCTGAAAAATTTGCTCAACAAGCTAGAAATCCTAAAATCAAAATGATCGAGTTGAAACTATCTCAAGGTGCTAAGCCTGGGCATGGTGGGATATTACCCAAACATAAAATTACAGAAGAAATTGCACAAATACGTGGAGTTTCAAGAGAACATGATTGTATCTCGCCTGCGAAGCATCCTAGTTTTAATACGCCTATTGAGATGATGCATTTCATACAAGAGTTAAGAGATTTATCAGGTGGTAAACCTGTCGGTTTTAAACTTTGTATCGGTCAACCATGGCAGTTCATGGGTATTGTTAAGGCCATGTTGGAAACTAAAATTGTTCCTGATTTTATAGTAGTTGATGGTTCAGAAGGCGGAACAGGTGCGGCACCGATTGAATTTAGTGATTATATTGGCACCCCCTTAAGAGAAGGATTGCGATTTGTTCATAATACCCTTGTAGGCGCAGGTCTACGCAGCCAAGTTAAAGTTGGTGCCAGTGGAAAAATCATTAGTGCTTTTGACATTGCAAGTACATTTGCTTTAGGTGCAGACTGGGTCAATTCTGCACGCGGTTTTATGTTCGCTGTTGGTTGTATTCAAGCTCAAAGTTGCCATACCAACCAATGTCCAGTCGGCGTTGCAACGCAAGATAAAGATCGCCAGAAGGCAATTGATGTTCCAAGTAAAGCTGAACGAGTGTTTAACTTCCACAAAAATACATTGCATGCATTATCAGAAATGATCGCTGCGGCAGGACTCAAACATCCATCAGATATCAAAGCACATCATCTAGCTCAGCGTATGAATGATCGTGAAATCAAAAATTATGCACAGATTCATTTCTTCTTAAAAGAAAATGAATTACTACAAGCTGATTTAAACGATGATGAGAATTTCTATTATCGTATGTGGAAATTGGCTAATGCAAAAAGTTTCTAACGAAATTGAGCCACTCTTTGAGTGGCTCTAGTTTAAAAATATGGTTTAGCGGCTAACTAATCGATATATGGCAAAAATTGGAATCATCAAAATTACAAGGAATTTTAAATAATACGTCCAACTATAAAGACTACCCTTACCCTGCCAAATTTGAACTTCTACAGATTGAAACTGAATATTCGATGCCTCCATCAATTCAGCATGAACATCGTAGTGAACACCATTACTCTGTTCACTGATGGAAAATGGATCTGAACTGGCAATTAACAGTACAGGTTCATTCATCTCATACTTATGTTTATCATCTGATTGAAAGATTTGGGGTTGATATCCATTGGAGGCTTCACTCTGGACTCCTCCTATCCACTTTAAATTGACCTCACCTTCATTTGGTGCAATACCTTTAGCAACTATCACAAACCGATAAGGATTCTTATTCGATTCCCCAAGAAAACCAATAGCAACACTTGGACGATCAAACGTATCTTTGGGTTTATTAATAACAGCTTGATTCAGTTGCTCTAGTTCACTAGATGTCAGACGCACTGAATTAACCAATGCTTCACCATATTCCCCCACCTTTGGTTCATGCGTTGTTTTACCACATGCCACCAATCCTACAAGAATAAATACAACAGCTAGAAACTTTAAACTTGTCTGTTTAAGAAATAAATTTTTAATCATTTTTATCTACAATCTTATTAAAAAATGCCTATAGAAATATGCTTATCTAAAAACCAGCGTATCACAGGACCTTGTTGTTCTTGCGGTAGTGAAAGAATGTATTCAAAAGTCCTCACCACAACTTCACATTGTTTATTCTTATCCTCAGCAGTTTCACCTGAATTGATTAAATCTGCTTCAGCACCATAGTCTTGTCTAAGTTTATCAGCAACCTGAGACCATGCCTCTGGCGCTTGCATACGATCAACAACCGAACGCTTTCCATTATGAGTCAATATATAAGTTAATGCTTCACTAGACTGCTGCTGAGTGTTCTGACTTAATAAAGCTCTGCGTTGTTGCGGTGAAGTTTTACTATATAAAGGGAATGAAATTGGGAAACAATCGCCTTTCCGTTTGGCATCATACAGTTGTTGAAGATAAGCATTCGCCCATAAACGTTGCCCCTCATCATCTGCTTTTTTCTCTATAATTTCTCTAAGCTTCCACCACAATGTACTGCTCACGCTTGCTTCAATCTCATTTACATTTACGACACCATTTGCCGTTTGCTGTATAGATTCATAATCTTTGCTGGCATATTGTTTGAGTGGTTGCAACAAAACGATTTGGTCTAGAATATCCTGTCGTTGCGCAATTGGATTATTTGAATCTTGAGTATTTGCAGGTAGCTCCTGATGAGAGCAACGATTAAGCATAAAAAAAATTATAAAAATAAACCCTATAACAATAAAAACAACTTTCATTGCATATCCCCATATTCTTAGTATCAAAAAATTTGTTGCTAAATATTTAAGTTCGCTTGAATGGACACGTTGAACTTTTTTGGGTGAGCAATGTGTTCGTAATTGCATTACAACTCATATAGACGCTACCTTCAGCCGTACATATTCTTGCTGCATATATCTGCCGACTATTCTCGATGATCTGCATCTGTCTACGAGCATAACGCGCTAAGCGTTGTAAGGTATCTATTCGCTGTTTACATTCAGGAAATTGCACAATGCCTCGTTGAAACTCAGAAGACTGATCTATAGCTACCTTAGTTTTATTTAGTGCAGAATCTTGAGTGTAAGCATTTCTTTCATTCTCAGTTGTGCGTTGCCGCTGAAGCTCGCTCTTTCTACAATCATGCTCAAAGCCATTTGAAATCGAGCCCATACACGCCGTTTTTTGAGTAGTTTTCGCAGCACAAGGATGACTTTGATAAGTTGTGCCCTGTGGAGAAACACACTTGTATAGATCTTGAGCAAAAACAGACGTAGAAAAACAAAAAAGAATAGAGCTGAAGAAGCTCCAAGATGCACCCCTTATCATGCATACCCCTATGATTTAAATTTTCATATTTTTTATATTGTTAAAAATTGTATCATCTAAATCATTGGTAAAAAAGAAATATTAGTAATAATAATGATTTGGCTTAGCATGTAAAAAAGCTGGAATTAAACCTGTTAGTGCAGCACGAATATCTGCACGTTCATTGATTAATTGATGTGAACCTTCTTCTAGCATCAACAAGGTTTGTAGTCTAAATTTACGACGTATATATTCAATGTTATAGCGCCAATCTACAGTTTGATCGAGCGCACCCTGTGCTAACCAAACAGGAATACGACAAGCTGGACGTTGTTCCATTTCCAACATCCATTTCGACATCGCAAGAATCCAATCCATTCCCATCATTCTTGGTTGCAATGGATCTTTTAAACGCACAAATCGCAAAAATTCAGGATTATGATTATTGCGACGGAAGTGTCGAGGTACTTGGCTTTTTATACGGCGTATAATCCCTAACCCGACAGAGTTATGCCACCAGGCCGTTTTCGCTGGACGTATTAATGGTGATAATAACAATACACGATCAACTATTGGATCTTCACGTCGCTCGGCAAATTCTAATAGATGATGCATCCATATTGCACCGCCAGTACTTTGCCCGATTCCCAACCACGGACGTGGCAATTGTTTTGCATGATGAACTGCGTCATAAACAGCATTAAGAACCTGTTGGTAATGATCAAAGTTCTGAATACTAGCAGGTGAACCATTACTTAAACCGTGACCAGGAAGATCATAGGTAATTACACTAAATCCTTGATCCAAGATTTCTTTAATAATCGGTTGGTAAATCCCACTATGTTCCAGATAACCATGTAATAAACACACAGTACCCTGAATTTTTTCTATTTTGGGTTGAAAGACCTGTACATGTAAACGAAACAATCGCATTTCTACATAGCCTTGCCAATGCTCACACTCCAACAAATGCAAACCATACAGCTTACGATATGCTTGTAATGGCTTAGTTGGTTCAAAACTTACTGTCAAATCTAGTGGTTCAAGAACCTGAGGAGTGGTTTCTCGATTTGGAATAGGTAAATCAAGTTGCTTTAAGATCGTGGGATTTAGAAATGGAATATTTGACATTATGGTATCTCCCGACAATCACTAGAGCCAAACAACATATCACGAATTGTAGCTAACATCTCATAGTTTGCTCGTCGACTATGATCATAATTTTGCTCACTAGGACGCCATTTCGTTAATTGCGTCGGCATAGGCGCAATCACTGGAACAGTTTCAATACCATTTAATGCAAATAAACGACGTGTGCGAGGCATGTGGTATTCATCCGTGATCAAAAGTACCGTTGGTGCCCCGCCTTTTTTTTGTAATAACAAAGAACTAAACCGAGAGTTTTCGCAGGTATTCATACTTCTTTTTTCAAGTAATTTTGCTTCAATGCCTCGTTCATTTAACCAAGCTTGCATATACGGTGCTTCAACACCACTCAGCACAATCGGCAAATCATATTTTTTCTCTATTTCTAATGTCTTTTCCAAGCGCAGGCGTGTGTAATTATTTACCACAATATCTTTGCCATTTGCACCTAGTGTCAATCCACCACCCAATACAACAATCGCATAAGGCTCAGAGCTATTTCTTGAAGTCTTTGTCTCAACTTTATTTTTTTTCAACTCGAGCAAATCTGTATTTGTTTGCTCAGCTGAATCCTCAGAAGCAGATAAATCAATAGGATAGCTTTGTAAAAAGTCTAAATACTTTTCCATTTGTATTTTGGTATTGGCTGTATCCGATTGCAAAAAATCAAAAGGTGTACTTGCTGCGCTTGCAGAACTTTCTTGCTCTTGAGCTGATGATGCTGCCTGAGCTAACAGAGGAATTTCCTGCTTGGGTTCTTCAGCATTTTCTTTTTCTTGCTCTTCTAATATTAACTGTTGCAACACTTTATAACGAGCTTGGATCAGCCCCAAATCCTCAGGTTTTTCTGATTGAAAGGTCTTTTCCATAAGCTTTAAATAAGCTTGTCTTGCAATCCATAGATCTGAACCAGGCTCTAAAGTTTCATGCTCACTCAACGCAGCAGATTTTTGGCTTTGTGCTGCAACTTGATTAACTTCTACAGGAACAAAGTAATTTAATCCTTTGACAATTAACTGAGAATAAAATGGTGAATATAAAAAAAGTACAAAACAGCCTAATAGTACAAAAAGTATTGTAAATACTCGTACTAAACTCACCATCCAATGTACTTTCGCCATACTCTCCTCATTCACCGTGTGGTTGGATCAAACCTTGCTCGTCATACAGCACTGGTTCAGGTTCTAAACTTATACTGAATTTTTGCTTTACGTCATGTTGCACGGCTTTATATGCATTTTTTACATCAGTCAAAGTTGCATCAGCATAATTGACTAAAACTAAGGCTTGTTTGTGAAACATTCCAACAGAACCTAATTGTTTACCTTTCCAACCTGTTTGATCGATCAACCATCCAGCGGCAACTTTAACACTACCATTTGCTTGTGGATAATGAGGAATGTTTGGAAATTGTTGTGCAATTTTGTCAAAGCTCATTTGACTGAGAACAGGATTCTTAAAAAAACTCCCCACATTTGGATACTCTTTAGGATCAGGCAACTTACTTTGTCGAATCAAGATAACTTGCTTTTGTAAGTTTTCAGCGCTTTGCTCATCACCAACAGCTTGTTTTAGATCACCATAATTCAGTTTTAAATCAGCTTGTTTCAATAGCTTAAAGGTGACAGCAACGATAATATAACGATTCGGAAAATCTTTAAAAATACTATGTCGATATGCGAATTTACAATCCTCAGAGGAAATAGAGGTAAATTGCCCTAACTCACGATCATAGACTTGAACAGACTCAATAAATTCACCAACTTCAACACCATAAGCACCAATATTTTGTACAGGTGAGGCCCCAACTAACCCAGGAATTAACGCAAGATTTTGTAAACCAAACCATTGCTGCTTTGTTGTATATAAAACGAAATCATGCCAAGACTGCCCTGCACCAACATTTACAGTAACTGTGTGATTATCTTCGCGAACAACCTCAACACCTTGAATATTTAAGTGCAGTACAAGAGCTTGAATATACTGAGGCAACAACATATTGCTCCCTCCAGATAACACTAAAACATTGAGATTATTCTGTTTAGCAAAATCTAAAGCTTCAACGACTTCGTTGGCATGATTGATTTGCACATAGTGTGATGCTGTAGAATCTAAGTTCAGGGTATTCAATGATTTAAGCTGAATGTGCTCTTGTATATGCATATTGTGTTGAATCCTATTACCCTGCACTGATTTGATTTTTTAAAATGTTGACCCAAGCCAAACTACTTGATTCGCACTGATTAAGTACGCGATCAAAGCCTTCCGCTCCCCCATAATAAGGATCAGGTATGGCTTGCCGCGTAAATTGAGGATCATGCTCACTCATTAATGCAATTTTTGAACGTACTTGATTGGAACCAAACTGATAAATTGCCTGAGTCTTCAAGTGTTGCACATCTTTGAAATTCTCATGATCCATTGCCAAGATCAAATCGAAATCAAGAAAATCATTCAATGTAATTTGTCTAGCACGTATAGTCGATAGATCGTAACCGCGTTTACTTGCATGCTGTTGGCTGCGTAAATCTGGAGCTTTATTTGGATGGTAATTGCTAGTTCCAGCAGAATCGACAATCACATCTAAACCATGCACATCACAATAATGTCTGAGAATCGCTTCTGCTGTTGGAGAACGGCAAATATTTCCTAAACAGACACACAACACCTTATATGGCGTTTTGGATGGCATAATCACCTCATTGGTACACTTTAACAAGCGTCTTATGTTAATTTATTTAAGTCCTGAAACCTATAGCCACCACATATAAAAATGTTGTATTTATTATGAAAAAATAAGGATATATGTATGAACCATTTCCAATTTCAAACTGTCCCAAACATCATTGCAGGGCTAGGTTCAATACAAGAGCTAAAAAATGTTCTATCTCAACATCAGTACCATAAAGTTTTATTGGTTACTGATGCTGGTATGTTGCAGCATAAACTTCATTTACCGATATTAACCATTTTAGATCAACTTGGTCTGGACTTTGTCATCTATTCAGATATTCAAGCAGATCCCCCTGAACATATCGTGTTAGAAGCTGTGGATTTTGCTCGACAAGAAAAAGTAGATGTGGTGATCGGATTTGGTGGCGGTAGCTCCATGGATGTCGCAAAAATCATCGCTTTACTTGCACACCCGAATCAAAAACAAAATTTAGGTGAGATATATGGTATTAACCAAGCAAAATCACCACGTTTAGCACTTATTCTTGTACCTACCACTGCTGGAACAGGCTCTGAAGTCACGCCTATTTCTATTGTGACCACTGGCGCTACCACAAAAATGGGCGTTGTTTCCCCAATCCTATACGCAGATGTTGCCATTCTGGATGCAACATTCACTCAAGGTCTACCTGCACACATCACAGCGGCAACAGGTATTGATGCAATGGTGCATGCAATAGAGGCATATACATCAAATATCAAGAAAAACTTCTACGCAGATATGCTGGCAAAGAACGCATTAAAACTCCTCAATCAAAATTTAGCCAAAGTTCTAAAAGATGGTTCAGATATGGAAGCACGCCAAAACATGTTGGTTGGCTCAATGCTTGCTGGACAAGCATTTGCAAACGCACCAGTCGGTGCAGTTCATGCACTTGCCTACCCATTGGGTGGACATTTTCATTTATCACATGGGCATACAAATGCTTTAGTTTTAGTTGAAGTACTTAAATTCAATGCACCTAATGCGAAGCAACACTATGCTGAATTAATGCAATTGCTCGACCCTCGCAGTACAGGTTGTACGGATGGCCTATGTGATCTATTTATCGATCATATGCAAAACCATCTTGACCAAAGCGGTTTAACCTTAAAACTCAATGAATTGAACATTCCAGAAGCTAAACTTCCACAACTTGCCAAGGATGCAATGCTTCAAACAAGACTCTTGCAGAACAATCCAAGAGAAATGACTGAACAAGATGCACTCAATATTTATCAGGCGATTTATGCATGAGCAAACCGACTTTAAAACGACGTGACCAATTCAAGTTCTTTTTCCCAATACAAACCCGTTGGGCGGACAATGATATTTATGGACACGTCAATAACGTGACTTATTACAGTTATTTTGACACCGCTGCGAATTCATTACTGATTCAAAAAACAGGTTTCGATATCCATAACAGTGAAATCATAGGTTTAGTGGTGGATTCAGCCTGTAGCTTTCAACAGGAACTTTCTTTCCCAGAAATTATCGAAGTCGGTGTTGCGATTGGCAAAATCGGTAATTCATCGCTCAGATATGAACTCGCAATTTTTAAACAAAATCAGGATGAAGCAGCAGCCCAAGGACATTTTGTGCATGTATTCGTTGACCGTAAAAGCAGAACAAGTACGGCTATTTCAGTAGAAATGAGAAACGTACTTGAACAATATCAACTTATTAGTTAATAACTAAAGCGATTTTTACTTTAGTTATTACTTACTGAATTAGGGCTTGAGCTGAACATTGGCTAACTCTGCATCAAAAGTGTCTATCAAACTTTTAATTGTAGGCTCTTGATTGAGTAGTTCCACGGCCCGATCAAATGCTTTTTGTTTCCGTGTCGCTTGCATAACGAAAGGCGTCACGGAATCCATCTTCCTATATTGCACAGAAAATTGCGTATTGATCCATTGCGATTTCAAAGCATCTTCTAGTGCATGTTGAAGCTGAGTTAGCATTCCCTCGTATTCTTGAGGAATATGAAATACAGACTTGCCATTAATCTCACCAGTCATTAATCCATGCTGTGCGAGTTCTTGAACAGCAGGTGACAATTCACTATTTCTAAACCAATATTCCCACTTTTCTAAATTCCATTCTCCCTCTAGAGATTGTTCTTTAAGTTTTAAAATGTCTTGAGGAGATAAATTAGATATTGGCTCATTTTCATGGGACTGCTTTGTTGTGGCAATTACTGTGTTGTAAGGCTCAACATCTTCAACAACCGGTGTATTTTCAAACAATTCTAAATCATGAGTTATTTGAGTATTTATATCCAAATCTGAAACTGAAGAATCTTGTGCTGCTTCATCTGGTGATACTGGAAATACAAGAAAATCTTCAGCTTCACTTAAGCCTGAATTTGATACAGGTTTTTCTAAAGGCGATGTCGTTTCTAACCCTATCAACTGACCTTCAGCAGCATCACATACCATGACACCACTAACCTCAGCAGGTTCAGGTTCAGGTTCAGGTTCAGGTTCAGGTTCAGGTTCAGGTTCAGGTTCAGGTTCAGGTTCAGGTTCAGGTTCAGGTTCAACATTAACCACTTCTGACTGAACAGCAAGTAGGCTCTCAACTTTTACATTTTCTGAGAACTGTTGAGTTTCATTTATCGAAATTTGCGTGGCAGAGGTTGTCGTGATTGTCACTTCGTTTAACTGCATCGGTCTAAATGCGAGCAAACGTAGAACAATCATTTCGAAACCTTGCTCTTGTGTAACAGCAAGTTGAATATCAGAACGACCTTTACATGCAATTTGATAATAAAGTTGTAAATCTTGCGCCGAAATTAATTTTGAAAGTTGCAAAATCTTTCGATTGATTTCTTCACTATATTTCAGAGCCAAATCAGGCAGATATTGTAATAAAGCCAACTCATGCAAGGTAGAAACCAATTGATCTAAGACCAATGATACATCTAAGGCTTGCTGTCTAAATTGCAATAATAGCTGACTGACACGAGCTTGTTGATTCTGATGAATGGCTAAAATCAGATCATAGATAATCGTACGATCAATTAGACCAAGCATTTCTTTAACATCTTGATGATGGACAGCACCCTGACCATATGCAATCGCTTGATCTGTCAAAGATAATGCGTCACGTAAAGAACCTTGAGCAGACTCAGCAATTTGCCAAATTGCATCACGATCAGCATTGATACTTTCTTTATCTAAAATTGTTGTTAAATGCGTTGTGATCTCATCAACAGCCAAAGGTCTGAGCGTAAACTGAAGACAACGAGAAATAACCGTAATTGGTAATTTTTGCGGATCAGTTGTCGCAAAAAGAAATTTTACATGTTCTGGTGGTTCTTCTAATGTTTTTAACAATGCATTAAACGAATGCGTCGAAAGCATATGCACTTCATCGATAAGATAAACTTTAAAACGACCTTGTGTTGGTGCATAAGGAACGTTATCAAGCAACTCACGTGTATCTTCAACTTTCGTTCTTGATGCCGCATCAATTTCAATTAAATCAATAAAACGGCCCTCGTTCACAGCTCGACATGTTGCGCAGACTTCACAAGGGGTTGAAGTCACACCTGTCTCACAATTCAAACACTTGGCTAAAATACGTGCAATCGTGGTTTTACCTACACCACGAGTACCTGTAAATAAATAAGCATGATGCAAACGACCACGTTCTAATGCACTTGTTAAAGCGCGAGAAACATGGTTTTGCCCCACTAACTCATTGAAATTACGTGGACGATATTTTCTTGCCAGTACTTGATACATGTATGCTCCTTATTGCGTCTTTAGCATACTTTGTTTTTGAAACGCTGTGAATGAATACAAAACTGTTTGATCAAGATTAAATAGTTTGATCATATCCCACGTCTTACTGAGTTAAAACAATCATGCGCATCAAAGCTTGCAACCAAAATCAACTCAAAGGACAATATACATCTTTTGTAGATTTGGCTTTTAATCCTATGTCACACGCTTTAGATGTTTTAGGTGGTATCACCGCAGAACAATTTTTAACTGAATATTGGCAAAAAAAACCGTTATTGGTACGTAATGCCTTACCAGAAATCATAGGATTATTAGAACCAGATGATGTTAAAGAGTTAGCGCTTGAAGAGGATGTGAGTGCTCGACTCATTCGACAAAAAAATAAAGATCCAAATGAATGGCATGTCAAATCATCTCCTCTAACCAAAGGTGATTTTCAAAAGCTACCTAATCTTTGGACGATCTTAGTACAAGCTGTAGATCACTATTCTTTTGATGTTGCTGAATTATGGAAAAAATTTCCATTTATTCCACAATGGCGCCGCGATGACATCATGGTGTCTTATGCACCCAAAGGTGGATCTGTAGGTAAACATTTCGATTTTTATGACGTTTTTCTCGTTCAAGGCTATGGACATCGTCGTTGGCAGCTTGGTCAAATGTGTGATGAATCAACTCAATTTATTCCTGATCAACCGTTAAAGTTGTTGGCTGACATGGATGTTCAGTTTGATGAAATCCTATCTCCTGGTGACTTACTTTACGTTCCACCTGGTCTCGCACACTACGGTGTCGCAGAAGATGACTGTTTAACGTATTCTTTTGGCTTTCGCATGCCAAATCTTTCAGAAATGATTGATCAGGTGAGTGATAAATTTGCTGAAAATGCACTATTAAAAAATCCTTTAGTGGATGTAGCTCGCCAACAAACCGCGAATATCGGTGAAATAAATTCGACTGAATTTTCTTATTTAAAAGCTGAATTATTGAACTACCTCTCTCAAGCACCTGAGTTTGATGCGGCGATTATGTCGTATATGAGTCAGTCAAATTATCCAAATAGCATTCCTGAACCTGATGAAATCGCAGCAGAAGATTTAATTGAAATTATCGGTACAGGTTATCAACTCATACTTGAACCAGCCTCAAAGCTACTCTACAGAACTCAAGCTGATGGTTTAGATTTTTGGGCAAATGGTGAAAATGTTTGTATTTCCAAGTCATTTGAAAACCAGCTAAAACAAATTGCTGATGGACAAAGCATTGCATTTGATGAAAATCTAAATCAACCAGAATATTTAGAAGATATTGCTGAACTTTTAAATAATGCTGTTGTGATGTTGCTCCCTCCAAATTAATCTATCAGCGCCTCTAGATGAGATTATATTGATCGGAAAAATTCCAAAAGTTTAAATACTTGATTACGACCATATAATTTCTTCTAGAAGGTAAAAATTATTAGACCTCTTGCAAAAATCATTTTTCAACCAACTCCATGTTGTAAATTGCAGCAATTAAATTCAGACGTAAACCCATGCGTTTACGCCTATTTCGATAACGTGTAGCCAGAATTCTAAAGGTCTTTAATTTTCCATTGACGTGTTCAATTCGAATACGACGTTTACTAATTTCCCGATTTATTTGCTTCTGTAATAAAGTTAACGGCTTCTTTTTACTTGCCTTGAATGGCATCAGGTATTTTATCCCCAAACGATTTAAACCTAAATAACCTTTATCAATCAGCATAAAGACTTGATATCTCTGCTTTTTACGTTGAGCTTAAACAACTGGAAATCATGTGTACTCCCATGTGTAAGACCTAATGAAATAATCTGCATCGTTTCATAATGAATGATGAGTTGAGCTTTGATCGTATGTCGTTTTTTCTTACCGCTGTAGAATCTTTTCTGTTTTTTTTGGACGCTCAATTGTCATTTCAGTTGCATCGACAATAACAACATTCCAATCTATCCCTGCACCATGCGGTAGTTTCTTAGGTAAATGAAATTTATCAGATTTTATTAAAATATTTTCTATTTTATGAATAATTCTGGACGCAGTTGATTCGTGGATTCCATAACTCATAGCAACATGAAAGAGCGTGCGATATTC